>Ga0194024_1000008_pt1 | contig 69088 bp, 70 predicted proteins | sample IW13Sep16_MG_FD_140337 | JGI IMG/M metagenome (GOLD analysis project Ga0194024, IMG submission 140337) | Freshwater microbial communities from the Broadkill River, Lewes, Delaware, United States - IW13Sep16_MG | ecosystem: Environmental > Aquatic > Freshwater > River | place: USA: Delaware...
GGCTCAGGCTCAGGCTCAGGCTCAGGCTCAGGCTCAGGCTCAGGCTCAGGCTCAGGCTCAGGCTCAGGCTCAGGCTCAGGCTCTGTGGGTTCCGCCAGGTCTATCTCGGCTTCGCGATCATCCGCGTGATCGTCGTGATCATCGTCATCGCCTGCGCGCAGTACCTCATCCGATAATGGATCAGCGTGTGGCTCTGCGCCCTCTCCCATTGATGCGCGGACAGCGGTGGTGAGAACCGGGGTGGTCTGCTCGAAGATTTCGCGTTCCGCGCGCCTTTTGCGAAGCAATCGCCAAAGAACGAGGGCGATCAGCAGCGTGAGAAGCACCAGCAGCGCGATCGCTGCGCCCATCTGATCTTGCAGCCTTTCAAGGAGCGCCCAGTCGGACCGAGCAGGCGTGGCCTCGATCTCGGTTGTGGGCGGGGACCCGCGAACGGGCCCGGCTTCAGAGCTTTCCAGATCATACCAGCCCTCTTCGGACCGCTCCGGAAGGTTCTCGGTTTCCTCCAGAAGCGCTTCAAAACCCGGCCTTGCTTCCTCAGCACCGGCGGACGAAGTGGCCGCGTCGGATCGCTCCTGCTGAGCATAGACAGGTGGTGCGTATGTCCACGCAAGAAGGGCAAGAAGAATACACGCGAGCGCGATGCGCCAATTCCAAAGCGCGGGCGCCTGCATGCCGCCCCTGCCGGAAAAGGACAAACCAATCTGTGTAAACTGGCTTCGCGCCACTTTAAAAAACCCCGCTTCGCCGCCTTGAAACTTGCCGATATTGAGCGTCCAAACACGGCAAGACCCGATTCAATTGTAACATTGATCCGAAATTCGCAAGGCTCAGCTTGACGCTTGCAACACAGGGCCAATCGCGGCAATGGCGCGGCATGGAACGCGAAAACGACCAACAAGCCCCCGCATTTCTGGGAAAGCAGACCAGCCTGCCGCAATCGCCTGATGAGGCGGTGCTCGATTACGTGCCCAATCCGCGCAAGGGCACGCTTTATTGTATCCGGTTCGTATCACCTGAATTTACGTCATTGTGTCCAGTGACAGATCAGCCCGACTTTGCGCACCTCGTCATTGACTATGCGCCGGGCGAGACGATTGTTGAATCCAAAAGCCTCAAGCTGTTCCTTGGCTCTTTTCGCAATCACAACGGTTTTCACGAGGATGTGACTGTCGGTATCGGACAGCGGCTGGCCGAAGAGATGAAGCCCAAATGGCTGCGCATTGGCGGATATTGGTATCCGCGCGGCGGCATCCCGATTGATGTGTTCTGGCAGACTGGCACCCCGCCAGAGGCGCTTTGGCTTCCCGATCAGGGGGTCGCACCTTATCGCGGGCGCGGTTGATCGGGGCCTAACCGGCGCGCAATTCTTCGGCTAGCAGCTTGAAATCGGCCTCACGCGGGGAGTTCTTGCGCCACACCAGCGCAATCTCACGCTTGGCCGTGTTCGATTCCATTGGCCGCGCGACGACTTCGGTTCCTGACAGGATGCCTGCGTCCAAAGCCATTTCGGGCAGCAGCGTAAGGCCCAGGTCATTGTCGACCATCTGAACCAGCGTGTGCAGGCTTGTCCCGATCATCCCTGCGCTCGCGCGAAGCTCTGAGCGGTTGCACGCGGCCAACGCATGATCGCGCAGGCAATGCCCGTCTTCGAGCAAAAGCAGGCTGCCGTAATCGAGAAGGTCCGGGTCCACGCTTTCAGGTGGCATGCGCGGATCATCCTTGGGAAAGGCGACGAACAGGCGATCATCCGAGATTTTCGCCATCTCGACTTCGCCCGTGTCGAAGGGAAGGGCGAGCAGAACACAATCCACGCGGCCATGCTGGAGCGATTCAATCGCATCCTGGCTCACTTCTTCGCGAAGCATAAGCTGGAGGTCGGGGCGCTCTTTCTTGAGGCGTGGCAAAATGCGCGGGATCATAAACGGGGCGATTGTCGGGATCACCGCCATGCGCAGCTGCCCTGAAAGCGGCTTGCCTGCCGCTTGAACTAGGTCGGAAAGTTCCTCGGCCTGTCGCAGGAGTTTGCCCGCTTTCTCGACCACCTGCTCACCCAGAGAGGTAAAGCGCACCACCCGGCGCGAGCGCTCTACCAGCGTCACGCCAAGGAGCGATTCAAGTTCGCGAATGCCCGCCGAAAGCGTCGATTGCGACACAAAGCTTGCATCGGCCGCGCGCCCGAAATGCCCGTGCTCATGCAAGGCAACGAGATATTGCAGCTGCTTGATGGTGGGAAGGTAGGTGCTCATGAAGCCGCCTCGTCCAGCTCTTGTGCTTCCTCCATGCTCGCCTGCATGTCATCGATGTGCGTCATGACCAGTTTGCCGCTTTTCACCGCAAAGGCGAGCCGTCCCTCGACCAGTTCCAGCGCGTCCTTGCCAAAGATGTCATAGCGCCAGCCTTGAAGCACCTTGAGGTCGCGCACACCGGCTGCGAGCGCTTCCATTTCATCGGCGCGGGTAAGCAATCGGGCGGCCACATCAATTTCGCGCGCTCGAATTTTCAGGAGCAATTTCAGAAGGTCAGCAACAAGCGCGCCCTCTTTACCAAGTGGGGCGCCGCGCTTCATCTTCTCCGGCATTTCGGATTTGGGCAAAGGCTCTGCATCTGCGATCACCTTCATCAATCGCTTGCCAATATCATTGTCGCGCCATGCCCCGGAAAGCCCGCGCACCTTGGCCAGGTCCTGCTGCTTCTTGGGAGGATGCGATGCTATGTCTGCAAGTGTTTCATCGCGCATGATGCGCCCGCGCGGAATATCCTTGTGCTGGGCCTCGCCCTCGCGCCACGCGGCGAGGTCCTTGAGCCGCCCGAGAACCTGCGGATTGCGGCCCGGCTGGCGGATTTTCTTCCACGACTGGCTTGGATCGGTGATGTAATTGGAGGCGTCGGCGAGCTTTTCCATTTCGGCATCAAGCCAATTGCCGCGATCCGTCTTAATGAGCTTTTTCAGAATCTTGGGAAAGATTTTCGACAGATGGGTCACATCGCCAATCGCATATTCGATCTGGCGATCGGTCAGCGGACGGCGGCTCCAATCGGTGAAGCGCGCGCCTTTGTCGATCTGGATGCCCAGCCAATGGTCGACGAGGTTGGCATAGCCGATCTGTTCTGACTGGCTGATCGCCATCATGGCGATTTGCGTGTCGAAAACCGGCTGCGGCGTTTTGCCGGTCATATTGACGATGATCTCGACGTCCTGACCACCGGCATGGAAGACTTTGAGCACTTCGTCATTGTCGGTCAGAAGATCGAGCAGCGGTTTAAGGTCGATGCCATTGGCAAGAGGATCAATCGCCGCGGCTTCTTCGGTGTTGGCGATCTGGACGAGGCAAAGCTCGGGCCAATAGGTGTTTTCCCGCATGAATTCGGTGTCGACCGCGACGAATTCTGATTGGGAGAGGCGCTCACACAAGTCCGCCAGAGCGTCCGATGTGGTGATAAGATCGTGTATCTTCATATAACGTCTTTTCTCGTCTTTTGAGCGGAGTGCCGCCCTCGGCTCTTTGTCGAGCCAAAATTCATTAGAGCCACGCGACTTGACAAAGTGTATGCCTTGCCCTGTTAGCGCGCCAATATCCCAGCTGCTATCACGCGCTGAATTATCTGGATGCGCCCTTAGCGCCATACATACAAACAGGACAAGAATTTAGATGCACGCCTATCGTTCCCACAATTGCGCACAGCTTTCTGCTCAAAATGTCGGCGAAACCGTCCGTCTGTCGGGCTGGGTCCACCGCAAACGCGACTTTGGCGGCGTCTTGTTCGTCGATTTGCGCGATCACTTCGGCATCACTCAAATCGTCGCCGACGAAGATTCGCCAGCGCTCGCGGTCCTCGACAAGCTTCGCACGGAATCGGTCTTAACGATTGATGGCGAGGTCAAGGCACGCAGCGCCGAGACGGTGAACCCCAAGCTTGCCACCGGTGAGATTGAGGTTTTTGCTCGCGCGATCACAGTGCAATCTGCCGCTGAGGAACTGCCGCTGCCGGTGGCGGACGAGCTTGAGTATCCTGAACACATTCGTCTCAAATATCGCTTCCTCGACCTGCGTCGTGAGACGATGCACCGCAACATCATGCTGCGCAGCCAGGTTGTCACTTCGCTTCGCAAGCGCATGACGGAGCAAGGCTTCACCGAATTCCAGACACCGATCCTGACGGCTTCCTCGCCAGAGGGCGCGCGCGACTTCCTCGTGCCGAGCCGGATGCACCCCAACAATTTCTATGCGCTTCCGCAAGCACCGCAGATGTTCAAGCAAATGCTGATGGTGTCCGGTTTCGACCGTTATTTCCAGATCGCGCCATGCTTCCGCGACGAAGACCTGCGTGCTGATCGTTCTCTTGAGTTCTACCAGCTCGACTTCGAAATGAGCTTTGTGACGCAAGAAGACGTGTTCCAGGCGCTCGAACCTGTGCTTGCGGGCGCCTTTGAGGAATTCTCAGGCGGCTTCGACGTGACGCCTTCGGGCGAATTCCCGCGCATTCCATATGCCGAAGCGATGATGAAATACGGCACCGACAAGCCGGACCTTCGCAACCCGCTGATCATTTCGGACGTCACCAGCCACTTTGAAAAATCGGGCTTTGGCCTGTTTGAGAAAATCGTTGGCGGCGGCGGCGTGGTGCGCGTCGTGCCTGCGCCAAACACAGCTGACAAAAGCCGCAAGTTCTTCGATGATATGAACAATTGGGCGCGTTCTGAAGGGTTTGCTGGCCTTGGCTATGTTACCCGCAAGGGCGGTGAGTTCGGCGGTCCAATCGCCAAGAACCACGGGCCGGAGCGTATGGAAGAGCTTTACAACGAGCTTGGCCTTGGCCCGGACGATGGCCTCTTCTTTGCCGCGGGCAAGGAGAAGGACGCGGCCAAACTTGCAGGCGCGGCGCGGACCCAAGTGGGTGAGCAACTGGAGCTTATCGAGCAGGGCTGCTTCAAGTTCTGCTGGATCGTCGACTTCCCCATGTTCGAATATGACGAGGAAGCGAAGAAAATCGACTTTTCTCACAATCCATTCTCCATGCCGCAGGGCGAGATGGAAGCCTTGGAGACGATGGACCCGCTCGACATCAAGGCGTGGCAATATGACATTGTCTGCAACGGCTATGAGCTGTCATCGGGCGCGATCCGGAACCACAAACCGGAGATCATGTACAAGGCCTTCGAAATCGCAGGCTACGACAACTCCACCGTCGACAAGGAATTCGGCGGCATGATCGAAGCGTTCAAACTGGGCGCGCCTCCGCACGGTGGTTCGGCCCCAGGCATTGACCGGATCGTGATGCTGCTGGCTGGTGAAGAAGCGATCCGCGAAGTCATCGCATTCCCGATGAACCAGAAGGGCGAAGACCTGATGATGGGCGCGCCATCAAAGGCAACACCTGCGCAGCTTCGCGAACTGGCGCTGCGCCTTGTCGAGCAGCCCAAGAAGGAAGGCTGAAGAAAGGCTAGCCCCGCGTTTCCTTTCCAGAGCGCGCAAGGCGGCCTCGTTGACACAAAAAACGCCCGGACCCTCAATAGTAGGGGCCGGGCGACAGTTTGATTGGGCAAATTATAGTTTTTCTGAGAAGGAGCGGAGCGTCGCTCAACCCGAAGTGACTGTGCCCCATCGGGGAGCACGCTCAACGCTCGGTCCGCAAGTACCCGCTTGCGATATCGTCCCAGTGTTTTCAGGCCAGTGTTTTTCAGGCCTTATGAGTATTGCTTCTCGAGCATGTCGGTGAAGCGCTCGCCCTGGGCAATTTCCTGATAGGCGCCTTGGAGCAGGTTACGCGACTCCATGTCGAGTTCCTTGTCATCCAGCGCGTCCTTGAATTTGCCGGCGATATAATCTTCGCCTTCCTCGACACGCTTGGCTGCGGCTTCGTCGCCGTCTGAAAATGCGTCGCTGATGCTGGTAAACATCTGGTGCGCATCTGCGCTCATGCTTTTCGAGGTAATCCGGTTTTCGCCCTGACGCTCAAGCGCGGTGTTCAACCTTGCAAGGGTTTCCTGACGCGAGTTCAAGCGGCGATCCAGCGCACTTGTTAGTGCCGGACTTTCGGCCTTTTCCATGGCTACCTTATAGCCTTCGACCGAATCGAATGTTGTCTGTGTAAGCGATTGAATTGTATTAATATTGTTCATAGATCTCCTTGATGGGGTTGTATTGGTCTCGCTTAGGCACCTCATGTGCCGTGCTTCCACTTCTTCTACGGGTCGGGGCGGGTGATCGTTCCATATTGCCGCTGGTCCGTGGGTGAGCTGCGATGACCCGTGATATTTGGGTTTAGCGCCCAAGGCCGCTTATGAAGGCATCCACATTCCGGCCAAGCGCCTCGATATTGTAGCCGCCCTCCATCACGGTAACGCTTGGCAATGCGAGCGTTGCAATACGTCCGCCGATCCGGCCCATATCCTGTGTCGTGAGTTTAAGGTGCGAGATCGGGTCTGCTTCGAATGTGTCCGCGCCGTAGCTTATCACGAGGAATTTTGCGCCAAAACTGGCGATGCGGTCCAGAGCGCGGTCGAGAGCAGGTGCATAATCTTCCCATGTGGTGCCCCGCGGCAAAGGCTGGTTGAAGGTTGCACCTTCTCCCTCGCCTGCACCGACCTCGTCGGCATGGCCCCAAAAATAGGGATAATCCATTGCAGGATCGGCGTGGATGGAGGCGAAGAACACATCGCCGCGTTCGTAGAAGATGTCCTGCGTGCCGTTGCCGTGGTGATAATCAACGTCAAGGATCGCCACGGGGCCCAAGCCGCGCTCCGTCGCGGCCTGCGCAACGATCGCTGCATTGTTTAAAAAGCAGTATCCGCCAAAATAATCGCGGCCCGAATGGTGCCCGGGCGGACGGCACAGGGCAAAGGCGATGGCGTCACCGCCCGCGACCTCGTCCAACGCGCTGAGCGCGGTCTGCGCGCCCCAATAGGCGGCCTTCCAAGTGCCGCTTGCAATGGGTGTCGCCGCGTCAAAGCCATAGACGCCCAGCCTCCCGTCGATTCGAGACAGGTCGAGTTTACGGCGGCGAACGGCCGGAAAGGCATAGCCAATCGCATCACCCTCGCGCCCGGCTTCAAGCCAATCATCATGAGCGCTTTCCAGAAATTCGACGTAATCTTTATCGTGAACCGCAAGGATCGGTTCCATGCCGTGGTCGGCTGGTGTCTCGACCGGGCCGATTGCATCAAGCATGGAAGCGACACGCGCAGGGCTTTCGGCAAAATCCATCCATTCGCCATTGTTAAGCTCGCGCAATGGCGCGTGGAGCGTCTGAACTTCGGAGAAAAAGCGTTTCATGGACGCTCCGTTAGCAACAATGGTCCTGATCCCCAAAAAGAGGCTGCGCCTTTCAATGCCACTAAAGGTTTACGAGGGGGAGTTCGGCTCTTTTCGCGATTTCCCTCGCTTTCGTGCATCTTGACTTGCACTCCATCGAACCCACCTCTAGGGCGAGGGTCCAAGTTTTAAAACCCGAAGTTCAAGAGGGATAAACATGAGCGATACTGCAACCCGCGTGCAGAAAATTGTCGTCGAACATCTCGGCGTCGAAGCAGACAAAGTTACGCAAGAAGCAAGCTTCATCGATGATCTGGGCGCTGACAGCCTCGACATCGTCGAGCTGGTGATGGCTTTTGAAGAAGAGTTTGGCGTGGAAATCCCCGATGATGCGGCTGAAAAGATCGCCACCGTCGGCGATGCGACCAAGTTCATCGAACAAACACAAAGTTGAGTTTTTTTGGGGTTAAGCCCCAGGGGCTCAAACGCCTTCAGCTTGCCCGTTACCAATGGGCTTCTGACCGACAGGCCCGGGCCCTTATCATGGGGCTGCCGGGCCTGTAGTGTATTTGGGATCATTCAAAATTGGGCCTCGCGATCCGGTTTGATCAAGGGCCATGGGAGAATTGCATGCGCCGCGTTGTTGTAACCGGACTTGGTCTTGTCACTCCGCTTGGCGGGGACGTGGAGACCTCGTGGAAAAACCTCATTGCCGGCGAAAGCGGCGCCGGGCCGATCACACGGTTCGATACCGAGGGGCAAAAATGCACCATCGCCTGCGAGGTGAAGGGCAAGGACCACCCTTGGGGCTTTGACCCGGACAAGCGCGTCGACAGCAAGATCCAACGCCAGGTTGATCCCTTCATCGTCCTTGGCATCGATGCGGCGGGACAGGCGCTGGAAGATGCAGGCCTCACCGAACTTTCCGACGAGGAAAAAGAGCGCGTTGGCTGCTCAATCGGTTCTGGTATCGGCGGGCTGCCCGGGATTGAGAAGGAAAGCGTCAATCTGCACGAGCGTGGACCCGGACGGGTTTCCCCGCACTTTGTGCACGGACGCCTGATCAACCTCATCACAGGGCAGGTTCAGATCAAATATGGCTTCATGGGGCCGAACCACTCGGTTGTGACGGCGTGCTCCACCGGCGCGCACTCCATCGGGGACGCGGCGCGCATGATCGCGATGGACGATGCCGACATCATGATTGCTGGCGGGGCAGAGAGCACGGTGAACCCATTGGGTATTGCCGGCTTTGCGCAGGCGCGCGCACTCAACACCAGCTTCAATGACCGTCCCAAAGAGGCAAGCCGCCCCTATGACAAGGACCGCGAAGGCTTCGTCATGGGCGAGGGCGCAGGGATGCTGGTGCTTGAGGAATACGAGCACGCCAAAGCACGCGGCGCAAAGATTTATGCCGAGGTCACCGGCTATGGCCTATCGGGCGATGCCTATCACGTGACCGCCCCGCACCCAGAGGGCAAGGGCGCCGAGCTTGCGATGAAAATGGCGCTCAAGAAGGCGGGCCTTGGTGCAGGCGATATCGACTATGTGAACGCGCATGGCACTTCGACAATGGCCGACACGATCGAGCTTGCCGCGGTGAAGCGCGTGCTGGGCGAGGGGCTTTCGGGCGCTTCGATGAGTTCCACCAAGAGCGCAATCGGCCACCTTCTGGGCGGTGCGGGCGCTGTAGAAGCGGTGTTCTGCGTTCTGGCATTGCGCGATCAGATCGTGCCGCCAACGCTGAACCTCGACACCCCCGACGAGGGAACCGAGGGCATCGACCTCGTGCCTCACACCGCCAAGAAACGCGAAGTGCGCGCCGTGCTCAACAACAGCTTCGGCTTTGGCGGCACGAACGCATCGCTCGTCATGCAGAAAGTGGACTAAACTTATGCGCAAGCTCGGCATTGTCGTCGGGTTGGGCCTTGTGGCGATAGTCGCAGGGGCAGTGCTGATCATGTCGATGATGGGCAGGGCAGAGGTCGAGGCAAAAACGCCTTTCCTTATCCCTGCCGGATCGTCGCTCACCACTGTTGCACGCGATCTTGAGACGGCCGGCCATATTTCTTCGGCAGACGGCTTTCTCATCTACGCGCGTGTATTCGGGTCATCCGATCCGATCCAGGCAGGCGAGTTTGAGCTGGAGCCCGGGATGAGCCAGGGCGACATTCTTACGATGTTTCAATCGGGCGACGTCATTCGCCGGTTCATCACCATACCCGAAGGCATGCCGAGCGTTCTGGTGTGGGAGCGGCTCATGGCCGAGGAATTGTTGACCGGCGAAGCCGATGTGCCTCTCGAAGGTTCGGTTCTGCCCGACACCTATGCCTACGAACGCGGGCAATCGCGCGCGGAGCTTATCGACCAGATGCAGGACGCGATGGACAGCTATCTGGTCGAAGTCTGGGCCAATCGCAGTGACAGAACGGTTGTCTCAACCATGCGCGAGGCGGTGACTTTGGCGAGCATCGTCGAGAAGGAAACCGGCACTCCGAGCGAGCGCGGGACGGTCGCAGGGCTTTATTCCAATCGCCTGCGAGTTGGGATGATGCTGCAAGCCGATCCAACGATCATCTACCCCATCACCAAGGGTAAGCCGCTGGGGCGCCGTATTCGCCAATCCGAGATCGCAGCGGTAAACGGCTACAACACATACACCATGCTTGGACTTCCGGAAGGCCCGATCACCAATCCGGGACGGGAAAGCATCGCGGCGGTGCTAAACCCTGAGGATCACGACTACCTCTTCATGGTCGCCGATGGCACGGGCGGACATGAATTTAATGAGACGCTGAGCGGGCACAATGAGGCGGTCGGACGCTGGTTCCAACTGCGCCGCGAGCGCGGGGAAATGGAATAGAAGTGGCCAAGCCGTTCATCGTCACGGCTGCGCTTCCGCCTGATATCCAGAAGTGGGCTGATACCCTGCGCCGCGAGCATTATCCGCCAGAGCGCAACCATCTTCACGCCCATGTGACGATGTTTCACTCCTTTGCGCCCTCGCTTTTCGAAGAGCTCAAGGACTTCCTGCCGCAAGTGACACGCGAGTTTGCGCCTCCCAAGGCGCAGGTGACCGGCATCATGGATCTTGGCAAGGGAACGGCCATCGCGCTTCAAAGCGAGCCGCTCCTTACGCTTCGCGCGCTGATCGCAGAACATTTTCACGGCAGCCTGACCGCGCAGGACCTTCACGAACCGCGGCCCCACATCACCATTCAGAACAAGGTGACGAAGAGCGAAGCGCGCGCGCTGCAGGAAGAGCTTGCTCCCGCAATCGAACCGCGAGCCTTTGCCTTTCCGGCCCTCGAATTGCACCTTTACAAGGGTGGACCGTGGGAGAAGATCAAGACTAGTGCCTTTCGCGGAAAAGAAGAGCTAGTATAAGAGGTCATCAAAGTGACACCTTAATCGGGGTGAGGTGCAAGGGGAAACATGTCCGATTTAAGTACGGCTTCCGGGTGGATCGCAGGGATCGCCCTATTGGCAGCGATGGCGCCGCATCAAGTGCGATTGATGCGTCTGCTGCTGCTTGTCGGCGGGGTTTTCGCCGTTTTGTATTTCGCCTTTGCGGGCAATATCGGGCCCGAGCTTGCGCTGGCGGCCTTGTTCACCGTGGTCAATGCAGGCAGGCTGTATCAACTCTGGCACCGCGCCAGATCGGGCTCCATGACCAGCGAAGAGCGCGAATTGTTCGATCATGTGATGCAGATTGAGGACCCGTCCAAGCAGAACCGTCTGCGTGACCTCATGCAATGGCGCGACGGGAAGCTGGGCGAGGTTTTGATGGAGCAGCATCAGATCGACCCGCCCCTCATCTACATCGCTACCGGGCGCGTTTCGATCAAACGCGATGGCCAGTTGGTCAGCGAGTGTGGACACGGCGAATTTGTGGGTGAAATCAGCCATATCTCGGGCGATGGGGCAACCGCGACGGTGACGGTGGTGCACCCCTTGCGCTATGCCAGAATTGACCGCGACGCGCTTGCCCAATTGTCGCAGAGCCTGCCCGAAATTGGCCGCGCGGTGGACAATGCATTCAACCGGTCATTGGCTGTCAAAGTGGTACGAATGAACGAGGCGATCGAAGAAGCACAAAACTAGGTTGACCAGCCCTCGGCAGCGCCCTAAAGCGCGCCCTCGCTTGAGGCATTAACCCTCGCGAATCTGCCGATGTGTTTTCATCGACAGTTGCCCTTGGGGCGGAGTAGCTCAGGTGGTTAGAGCAGCGGAATCATAATCCGCGTGTCGGGGGTTCAAGTCCCTCCTCCGCTACCAATCCCGAATCCGCATGGGTTCGCGATCCTTCGGAAAAGTCCAAAAAAACAAAACGAATCAGTATCCTATCGCTGGGTTCTGTCCGTTTGTGTTCGCTTGCATTCGTGTGCAGCCGGATTTGGTGTGGGGGTATTTTGGGGGTACTTTTCTGGGGTTCGCAAATGGAGCGATACCCCCAATGGCTTTGAAGGAAATCCAGATCAAGAATGCCCGGGCAAAAGACCGGCCCTACAAGCTCGCGGATGGAGAGGGGCTTTTCCTTTTCGTTAAACCAAACGGATCGAAACTCTGGCGTCTGAAATATCGTTTTATGGGAAAGGAAAAGTTGCTTTCTTTCGGTGCTTATCCTGACATCGGAATTTCTGCGGCGAGAGAACTGCGTGCGATTGCGAAAGGTGCGCTGGCTAAGGGCGAAGACCCGATGATCGTTAGACCGGGGAAGGGCTCCCGTGATGGCGAGACACTTAGGAGTGCAGCCACGCTATGGCACCGCAACCGAGAATGCAGTCTTGATCCTGCACATGCAAAACGGGTCTGGGCCCGCTTGGAACGCGATGTCTTTCCTTCCCTCGGCCATATGATGCTGGAGGATATCTCGCCGCAGGATGTCTTGAGGGTCATTAGGAAAATCGAAGATCGCGGTGCGCTCGACATAAGTCGACGTGCCAAGCAGAGTATTGGCCAGATTTATCAGTTCGCCATCGCGAGCGGCATCTGCAGCAGTGATCCGACCGCCCATCTTCGTGGGGCTTTGAAGCCGCGGCCGCGAGTTAAAGACATGGCGAAGCTGCCTCTCGCACAGCTCCCTGAGCTTGTTTCAAAAATTAATCACTATTCCGAGGAGGGGCAGCGTCGGTCGGAAATCACCAAAGCCGCTCTGATGTTCGCGTTACTCACTTGGGTCAGGACCAAAGAGCTTCGTTTTGCCAAAAAGGATGAGTTTGAAGATCTAGGTGGACCATTGCCGGTTTGGCGAATTGGCGCCGACCGGATGAAGATGGGCCGCGAACATCTCGTTCCATTGTCCAGGCAAGCCGCAAAGATTACTTCAGAACTGATTGCGCTCACTGAATCTGAGTTTGTGTTTCCGGGAACAAAGCCCAATCAACCCCTTTCAGAAAACACCATGATCTACGCTCTCTACCGCCTCGGCTTTCACTCGAGGCAAACTGTCCATGGGTTCAGGGGACTGGCTAGTACCTGGGCAAACGAGCAAATGGTCCATTCGGGTAAGCCTGCCGTTTGGATGCGCCGATACCACGCGGATTGGGTCGAACTGCAGCTAGCGCATAGCGAAGAAAACGAAGCGCGCGGAGCTTACAATGCAGCTGAGTATCTCGCGCCTCGCCGATCCATGCTTCAAGACTGGGCGGACTTTCTTCACCGAGAGATCTGCCTTAGCCCCGGACAAAAGCCGAAGTGCAGAACAATTGACGCTTTTGTAACTTGAGCCTAGAAGTTTGAGCCACGAGCTGAAGATCTTACGATCTGCGCCGCTTCGTCGGCTCCAACTTCTGCTTGAATGGCTGATAGCGGCTCACGAAGGATTTGATCAATCCGCGTTCTTGTGTCGTCTGGACAGTCGATGCGATCTCGATGAGGCTTCTTGCAAGCAAAAAGGCTTTAAAACAATAGCTTAAGGCGATTTCTATTTATATCTACAAGCTGCAACGAGCTGCAGCGTCTTAATGTTTGGAAAATTGTGTGGCTAATCAGATGGTTAGAGCGGAACCCGCCTGCGGAATGAAAATCGCTTCCAATCAAGATTTGTCGCGGTATATTATTAGAGCGATATCCAAACCATGCACAACTTCCGGAGTTATGTATGGTTACCAGATTAAGAAATGTCGGCATCACCTTGGGCCCCGCGCCCGCCGATAAGATTGACGAACTCGCCAATGCTCGCGGACCTTCTCGCTTTGAAGCAATCCAGATTCCCGTGGATACCGGCCTACCGCTGCTCAAGTTTGTTATGGCGCTTGATGCCGAGCGCGCCTTCTCTATCCTAAAGCGTGCGCAGCTTGCGCTTTCGCTACCGGTCGAGCGGCAACGTCCTGAGGACATCAACCAACGTATGGATCAGCCCGTGTTCAATGTGTGTGAATGTTATGCATGATCACAGTCTTAAAAGCAGTTCACCGGACCATCCCGAACCCGTCAGACCGCCCCGGCTTATTCGCTTACCTGAGGTGATGTATTGAGTTGGTCTTCGCCGAACCGCTGTGTACGAGCGCGTTAAAGAAGGTGAGTTTCCCAAACCGCGATCGCTTGGTCCTAGGTGTTCAGTTTGGGTCGAGTCAGAAATAGATGAATGGGTGAACCGGATTATCGATGATGGGCGTTAATCGGAACAGACCACGCAATCGTTGCGATATGAAGAGCGTAGGCTTCGCTCGGCAACCACTCGTGCCGTCTGCACACTGTCCACTTGTAGTCTCGCTAAAGTAAGAAGGTAGACCTTCGCTTATTCGCTGGAGACGGCTTGTCCACTCAACCAATCCCCTTGCCAGCGGAGAAGTCAGAATTGAGTGGAAAAGAAGAGAGGGAAGGAAAGAGCGATGAAAGGAGCGGCCTATGTATGTCGCGCTGCGCCCGACCCAGAACACCATCGACATCGTCGCGGCATTGCGCGGCAAATGGCACGGCGCTTACGCACTCTGCTGCTGTCCCGCGCATGATGATCGCAGGCCCTCTTTATCGATCCGGCAAGGCCACAAGGGAATTCTGGTTCATTGCTTCGCTGGTTGTGAGCCTGCAGATGTGCTGCGCGAGATTGAACGCTTACCTGCGGGTGGGCGTCCTAATATGCCAACATCAGGAGCATATTCCCGCCAATCTCGCGGCAATCCCCGCAGCCTTTGGGAAAGCGGTAAGCCGATTGTGGGCACATTGGGCGCACGATATCTCGCTAGTCGCCACCTTTCGATCGACCTCCCCGACGTTCGCTTCCATCCTCGTTGTCCGCTAGGATCAAAACCGCACACGCGCTACCTTCCAGCGCTGCTAATCGCGTTACGGGAGGGGCATGAACTCAAGGCTGTTCAGCGCATCTTCCTTGATGCGGATACAGTGCGGAGCACCGGCAAGATGCTGCTGGGCAGGCCGGGGAAGGCGGCCTGGCGGGCAGGGGGCTCCGCTCAAAGTCTTGCTATTGCTGAAGGTTTCGAAGACGCTGCGGCGTTCACCAAGCTGAGCGGCATTCCTTGCTGGGCCGCGCTGGGCGGAGAACGCCTCTCCCTCCTTCGGCTTCCCGACGACATCGATCATCTCATCCTAGCGCCTGACCATGACAATGCAGGGCGGCGTGCTGCGCGAAAAGCCGAAGCCGCCTATCATCGGCCAGGCCTCGCGATCGAGACACGCGATCCGCGACCTTTCAAGGACTGGGCGGCGATGAATGAGCGGGTGTGCGAGCGCACCTGACCTCCAATGGGGAAAGGTGCGCCTGTCGTGTATCCCAAGACTGATGGTTCTCAATCTTCCGTGCTCTCTGTTGGAGCGGCAAATGATGCCAGCTGAGCTCTGCGAAAAGGGTTCCGGAGTTCGCGTGGCCCTGGCGCTTCAGGAGGAGCACTTGCGCCGATCAAACTAGACAGGATCGCTCGGACGTAGTTTCGGGTTTCACGGAAGGGCGGAATGCCGCCATACTTATCGACCCGCCCCGGACCAGCATTGTAGGCAGCAAGGGCGAGATCCCACGAGCCATAGCGGTCGAGCTGCTCGCGCATATATCGTGCCCCTCCGCGCAGGTTCTCCAAGGGGTCCCATGGATCGGCAACATTAAGATATCGCGCCGTTCCGGGCATCAGCTGCGCCATGCCCATCGCGCCAGCATGACTTTTGGCAAATGGTCGATAGCGGCTTTCCTGCGATATGAGTGCGTCGAATAAGCGAACCGGCACGGCCGCCTCGCATGCGGCTGTAAGAATGTGATCGAAATACAGGCGCCGACGTGCTTGCGCTTCTGTAGAAATATCGAGCCGCGGGAAGTAGCCATGCGTCAGACAGTCAGGATCGGCGGCGTGCGCCGGTTGTGCCCGTCTCCTCGCCTCGAATACTGATCGTCCTCCTCGCATCCAGGCTGGAACATAGGGGCGAATAGATGGCGTGCCTAAGTCGATGGATGTGTTTTCGAATGGATTACTGGAAGATGGAGGTTGAGCGTCCGAGATCGTCGGACTTTCAATGGGCCCAGGCTCGGGCTCTCGTCCGGGAATCAGTAAACGGAAAGATGCAGGCTCTCGCAGCGTAAACTGCTCAAGCCTTGCTTCCTGCGCTGCCGCCGCCTGACTGGAGAGAGCGACCAGCGCGGTCAAAATCAGTTTCTTCATCACCACACCTTTCGGCGTGGTTCGAGTATCGCATCGTCATGCTAGCTAAGCGAGCATGCGCGAACAAGCGCTGTTTTGCACCGCTCACGTTTAGTCGCCCGACGTTCCCTCCGCATAAGCCCTCTCCTGCGGCTGCCCGAACGTACCTGACCTCCTGAAAAGAGAAGGGGGAGGGGTTGCTGTGTCCAATCCCAGGAGCAGCGCCATGAACGATCTCTTCACTCCCATTCGCATCAGCCTAAGCGACGCCATCGGCACCATCGCCGGACGCATCGCCACTCACAAACTCGACAAACCCGCACTGTTCGAGACAATGCGGGCGCTCAATGGCGGCGCTGCCGCCGATGGCAAGTGGTCCCAGCGTGACGCCTATGACCTTATGGAAGCGGGGTTGGTGCGGTACCTGATGGACAGTCCAGCGCCTCGCACACGCGACGACATTGCACGCATCTCCAAGCTTGCCGAAGCCCTTCCAACCCAGACCGTGCGCAGCGAGGACCAGATCCGCTGGCAACAATTCTCGACACCGGCCGATTTGGCGGCGCTGATGGTCCAAGTTGCGCAGCCGCGCGCCGAGGATGTGGTGCTTGAACCAAGCGCAGGGCACGGGATGCTCGTGGCGATGCTGCCGCCAGTTGCCGCGCTGCATCTGAACGAGATCGATCCCAAGCGGCGCGACAAGCTGATCGCGCTGTTCCCCGAAGCGGCACTCACCGACCACGACGGCCCCATGCTGACCTCGCTTTTGCCACCAACGCTCAGACCAAGCCTCATTCTGATGAACCCGCCCTTTGCGCGCTCGCAGGGCAGGGGCATCGACCCGCACGCCGCCGTACGCCATCTGCGCTCGGCGATTGCCAAGGCTGCGCCAGGCGCACGCATCGTCGCCATCATGCCCGACGGATTCACCACGTCGGCCAAGATGATGGCTATCTACGACGAGACCTTGGAGGGCTGCACAGTGGTCACTTCGTGTCGGCTCGCTTCCTGCTATCGCAAGCAGGGCACGAGCGTGGCGGTTCGGCTTTATGTGATCGACAAACGCCCCGCGTATATCAAGCCATCGGTGATCAGCCGCGATACGGTTGCAGAACTCTGCGATGCCATCGACATTGCCCCGCGAGCGCAAGTAGCGAGGCCAGCTCCGCCACCTGTCGCTGCTCTGCGCAGGCCCAGCAGCTCGCTATTCAAAACGGTCCGCTCTGCCAAACAGCGTACCCCTAGGCCCGGGAGGGCCAAGCCAGACAACAAATCCTCTAAGGTCGCAGCGCTCGACTATAAAACGCTCCAGACGCCGCGCGCCCTAGGCAGACAAGCCGGTGTTTATCTGCCTTACCGCCCGAGCCGGATCGATATTGCGGACGCAGGTGAGCATCCCACACCTTTGGTGGAATCGGTTGCGATGGGTTCCATCCCAGCGCCAATCCTGGACTACATTCCGAACCTGTCCGAGAGGCTTGTCGGTGGCGAAGCGCTCTCCGAAGCGCAATTCGAGACGGTGATCTATGCCGGGAGCGCGTGGCAACAATTCTTACCCGGTCGCTTCAAGCCCTCCGAAGAAGGCGTCGGCCTCACGCTCGCCGAGGATGGCGCGACCTATCGCAAGGGATACTTTCACGGCGATGGCACCGGGGCGGGCAAGGGCAGGCAGATCGCAGGCTGCATTCTCGACTCCTGGCTGGCCGGTTGCCGACGCGCCATCTGGGTCTCGAAGAATGAAAGCCTACTCGAAGACGCGCGCCGCGACTGGCAGGCGCTCGGCGGATTGCCCGCCGATATTCAGCCGCTCTCGAACTGGAAGGTCGATCAGCCAGTGCCGTTCAAGGAAGGCATCCTGTTCGTCACCTATCCCACCCTCCGCAGCCAGAGGCAGGACGCTACCCGGCTCGGTCAACTGCTCACGTGGGCGGGCGAGGACTTTGAAGGCGTGATCGCCTTTGATGAAAGCCATGAGATGGGCGGCGTCGCGGGCGGCGAGGGCATGCGCGGCAAACAAGGCGGCTCGCAGCAGGGAATCGCCGGCGTGCTGCTCCAGAACCACCTGCCCAAGGCGCGCGTCCTCTACGCCTCGGCCACCGGCGCTTCAGACGTCAACAACCTCGCTTACGCGGTACGTCTGGGCCTGTGGGGTCCCGAAACCGGCTTTGCCTCGCGCGAAGACTTTATCGGCCAAATCCGTGGCGGCGGGATCGCAGCGATGGAAGTGGTCTCGCGCGATCTCAAGGCTCTTGGCCTCTACCGGGCGCGTGCGCTGAGCTTTGCCGGAGTCGAATACGATATACTCAGGCACGAACTAAGCCCTGAGCAAATTGCCATCTACGACGCCTATGCCGATGCCTGGGCGATCATCCATCAGAACATGGAGGCAGCGCTCGAAGCGACCGGCGTGGTCGACGATGTGGATGGTGAGACGCTCAATTCCGCAGCAAAAGCCGCGGCGCGCTCGCGGTTTGAAAGCTGCAAGCAGCGCTTTTTCAATCAGGTCCTGCTGTCGATGAAGCTCCCGAGCTTGATTGCCGCGGTCGACGCGCATCTTGTGCAGGATATGTCGGTCGTCATTCAACTGGTCTCAACCGCTGAGAGCATTCTCGACCGGCGCCTCGATGCGTTGTCGCCCCAAGAACGAGCGCATCTCGAAATCGACCTGTCCCCACGCGAAAACGTCATCGACTATCTCGAGCGCGCCTTTCCAACGTAGCAGATGCAGACTTTTATGGATGACACTGGCAAGGAGCGCTCGACGCCGATGTTGGATGAGGACGGCAGGCCCGTCCACAACCAGATCGCGCTCGAAAGCCGCGCCAGACTGATCGAGCAGCTTTGCGCGATGCCGCCGATCAAGCCTGCGCTTGACGGGCTGATTGAACATTACGGGCCCGAACGCATCGCCGAGGTGACCGGGCGCACCAAGCGGCTTGTGCCGCAATCGGATGGTTCGCAAACACTCGAAAGCCGCTCGAAGCGCACCAACCGATCCGAGACCGAACAGTTCATGGACGGTCGAAAGCGCATTCTCATCTTCAGCGATGCAGGCGGCACCGGGCGCTCTTACCATGCAAGCCTTGATGCCAGAAGTCAGCAGCGCCGGGTGCATTTTCTGCTTGAGCCGGGCTGGCGAGCTGATCGCGCGATCCAGGGCTTGGGGCGGACACACCGCACCCATCAGGCGGCAACGCCGCTCTTTCGCCCGGTCACCACCGACTGCAAGGGCGAGTTGCGGTTCACCAGCACCATTGCGCGGCGTCTCGACAGCCTGGGGGCACTCACGCGTGGTCAGCGCCAGACCGGTGGGCAGAACCTGTTCGATCCCGCCGACAATCTCGAAAGCGAATACGCCAAGGCCGCGCTCGTCACCTGGTTCCATCTGCTCATCAGCGGCAAGCTGGCGAGTACAACGCTGGTTGATTTCGAAAGCCGCTCGGGGCTCAAACTCACGGGCGAGGGTGGAGTGCTGGTTGAGGACCTGCCGCCGATCCAGCGCTGGCTCAACCGCATTCTGGCGCTGCCGATTGGCATGCAGAATGCGATCTTCGATGAGTTTCTGGGGTTGGTGGAAGCGCGGGTCGCCGCCGCACGCGAGGCCGGCACGCTTGATGTCGGCGTAGAGACTGTTCAGGTTGATGCCGCAAACGTCGAGGATGACCACATTCTCCGCACTGACGAACGCACTGGAGCGACCTCGCACCTCCTCACACTCTCGCTAAGCAGCAAGGTGAAGCCGATGCCGCTCACGCGTGTGCTCGCAATGCGCGAATGGGCGACCAATCCGCAGTTCATGCTCAATGCCAAGAGTAAGCGCGTCGCGCTTGCCGAAGACGCACGCAGCTTCATGGAAGACGATGGCACGGTGTTGCGGCGCGTCGTTCTCACGCGGCCAACCCGTCGGCAGTACCGGCTCCTGGCCGATATGGAAGAAAGCGCATGGCAGCCCTGCAGCAAAGACAAGTTCATCAGGCTTTGGGAGGCCGAGGCCGAAGATGCTGCATGCCAGACGCGCACTGAGACTGTCTATCTCGCGACCGGTCTCCTGCTCCTAATCTGGTCTTCGCTGCCCAAGGATCGGCTTGCGGTTCACAGGATCGTGGATGGAGCAGGGCAGAGCTGGCTGGGGCGGATAGTCGACGATGCCGATGTTCCGGGATTGCTGAAGACGTTCGGGGTTGAAGCGGAATTAAAGCTGACGCCTGAGGCGATCCTCTCAGCAGTACAGAAGGGCAAGCCCATCAGAGTCGAACGACCATTCCCGATGACCATCAAGCGTTCGCTCGTTGCTGGCGAACAGCGGATCGAGATTTGTGGGGAGATCGGCGCACAGGTTGAATGGCTCAAGAGCCTTGGATGCTTCACTGAGATCATTCAGTATAAAACGCGGGTGTTTGTACCCGCAAAAGGCAGTTACGAGATCTTTAGTCGACTGCTTTCGCTGAGTTGAATAATGTCAAGTGTTGGGCCGGTAGCAGACTGTCGGCTGTAGGTTGCTGTCAGAACGTAAGCTGCCACCAGACCTTCCATTCCGCTAGCAATACGAGAGCTCTCTTCCAATCTCGATTATCGGTCGATTAATGTCTGTGGCCAGCTTCGGCGCACCCAGACAATTGCTAGCACGATAAGGAAGATCGCTCCGCCGAGTATCCAAATCAGCATTTCTTCAATCGCCAGCGAGAACATCAGAAAATCGACGTTGCCAGTTTTCCAAAAGACCCATTCGCCTGCGAGTTCTGTTGCCAGCAAAGGGGTCCCGGTTTCGAGTATCACGATCCCATCCCCGGTTTCAGGATCGAGTCTCACGGCGCTGTTGATCGCAGGCTCATTGTCGCCATCGTGGCCGATGATGAAATCGCCTAATCCGTTTTCTACATAGAGCATGGTCCCAAGGCCCCAGATGTCCGCGCCTAATTCGCGGCCATGCGGCACTCGCATTTGTGCGCGCGTCGCTTCAGAAAGGACAGGATTTTCCTGCCCCGGCGCCTGAGCCGCAACGAACCGCGCCATGTCCTCTGCGGTCGTGAACAGGGAACTGGCGGCAAGCGCGGTATAGTGGCGGAAGGGTTCTGCCTGACCGGCAGGATCGAAGTTCTCGGCAACATCGCCGCGCTGCGCTGCATCTGAATGATTGAAGCTGGTATCGTCCATTGCGAGCGGATCGAATACAGCCTCCTTCATGTATGCGGCGAATGACTGGCCGCTCACCTCCTCGACAACCAGCTGGAGTAGCGTGTAGCCCCCGCCAGAGTAATTCCATTCACTCCCTGGTTCTGATGTAACAGCGACCGAACCTGCGGCATTTGGGGAAGCGTCACGGGCGCGGGACAGAGATTGCTCCAGCGATTGGACCTCCTCTGCGGACGCGAAACCATCATAGCCCAAGCCATCGCCAAGCCCGGCGGTATGGCTGAGCAGGCGCCTGATTGTGACCCCGTCCTCATCGAACGGTCCGTCGGGCAGTTGCCAGCGCGTGAGGTATGTGTTCATAGGCGTATCGAGATCAAGGCGACCTTCTTCAACGAGCTTCATTACGCCCCACGCGGTCAGCCATTTGCTTAGCGAGGCAACCTGAAAGCGGCTATCGGGCCCCACAGGGTCGCCCTTCGATTGATAGTGGCTGCCAACGATCTCTCCATCCTCGATGACAACCATGGTCAGGTTCCCAAGGCTGGTGCGGTCAGCCATCTCTACGGCTGCCTCCACGAACGCCGCAGGTTCGGGCAATTGAGTGATGGGCGATCGAAACCACCCCTCGCCAAAGGCAAGGAAGACCATCGCAGACCAAGCGGAGAATGCGAGCAGCATGGTGGCGGCTATCTTGAGCAATTTCTTCATGGGCTTGTCCTCGTGTTTCAGCGATGCGCTATCAGCGTGCAGCCAACGCAACGATAAAAAGGCATAGAGCGATGGAGCAGGACACGGTCCGGACGTGGTTCCACGCGGTCCACCGGCTGAGGTAGTGGCGCCACATCGCCGATGCCTCGGGACCGGATGCCGCCGTTGCCTCCAGCGCATTGTTAAGAGGAACATTCCTGGCGACGGTTACAAGGAGCATGCCGACGAGGTAGACGATGCCGGCAAGCAACAAGGCTTGCGCCCCGGGGGCAGATAACTCCATCGCCGCCAACACGACAAGCACCACCGATACAGCGCTGCTGGCGAAGAACAGGGGCAGGAATGCCGACCGCAGGATGACACGGTTGATCGACTGCATCACGATCACTCCTGTAGAAGCATCGATTGCCTCGAGTGACTTCATGACGAACGCGGAAAAGGCGAAGTAGACACCGGCCATTGTTCCGACCGAGACGATTGCAAACCAGGTCAGGGCGTTGATTACAAATTCCATGTAAACCTCCGTAGTCGGATAATCTTCCGGCTGGGACGATGGATGCCGTCCGAAAGCTGTTGGCGGACAGCGCAATAGGGTAGGCGGCTTGACCTGCCTTCTAGCCCAAAGGCGTCATGCCGACGGGATGCCAAGTGAACTCCGCGCGTAGTCCATCGGGATCGGGAATGAACAGCGCACTGGCGCCACGCAAATCCTGAACCGGCTGTGCGTTTATGCCTGCTGCGATCAATGCGGCGCGCAAGGAATGGACCGCCTCGGAGCTTTCAAGAGAAAGCCCCCAATGGTTCACCCCTGCGCCATAACGCTCATAAGGACCCGTCTCTGGGTCTGCCGTCACGAACTGGAGATAAAATCCCTCGCCATCGGTCCAAGTGCCGTTCTTGACCTTGTGAAAGCCGACGAGCGGCAGAAGTATCTCGTAGTGACGGTCTGCCGCCTCTCGATCCCGGGAGGCGATAGTAAGATGATCGAGTTTAGCAGGCATTTTAAACGGTCCTTCCGGTAAGCTATCGGCTCGTGAGCTACGCCGCCGACTTCCGAGAAGCTGGTCCCGATGCGCGCGCGCCTACCAGTTCGTCGATTAACGGGTCGAGCGCTGCGAAAGCGGCATCTTGGGACGCTTGGAATCGCTCATCGCCAAACTCCTGGTACTCAATTCCAACATGGTGGAATGACTCTACACCAAGATAGCGCGATGCCGTGCGCACGTGCGGAGTCAAGTTGTCGCGCCCTTCATTGATGCCTCCGGGAGCGAAACCGAATTCACCCCAGGATGTGAGCAGGACAAGGGTCTTGTCCGTGAGCACCGGTTCGAGTGGTGTATCACCCCGCGCAAGATCGAAGGTGAACGTCTTATCGACCCTTATGACCTGATCGAACCACGCCTTGAGCGCGGCCGGCATACCGTAATTGTACATTGGCGTGGCCATGACGAGAATGTCCGCACTTGCGACTTCCACGATCAGTTCATTGGAATGCGCAAGGACGGCTTCCTGGTCTGCGGACCGTTCTTTTGCGAACGCCGCCGCGATCCAGTCCTCGGTGATGAACGCAGGCGGGTTGCTCCCGATGTCTCGTAGGACGATCTCATCCTGAGGTTTTCGCGCGAGCCAGCATTGTATGAATTGGTCAGCCAGAGCTCGAGTAAGGGACCGCGAGGTGCGGGCGCTGGCGTCGATGCGTAGCAGTCTGGTCATTCTTGTGGTCTCCTTGAGTGACAGAAGAAAGTCTGAAGCACTGGGAACCTCGCGGTCCGAGTGGCCATCCCTCATGAACCGGGCCCGCAATCAATGCAGCGCAGCGGCGGGTTGGGGCCGAAGCCCAGAGCATGGTTGGCTGTTCTGAAAGCCGTTCGAACGCCTTCCTCGAGCACCGGATGATAGAACGGCATCTGCAGGATCTGCTCGACCGTCATCCCTGCCTGGATGGTCCAGGCCAGCAGATGAGCAATATGCTCGGCAGACGGCCCGATCATTTCGGCGCCAAGGAACAGTCCAGTGCCATGTTCGGCGTAGACCCTGAGCATGCCTTTATTGGTGCCCATCACCCGCGCTCTTCCCTGATCTTCGAACGAGACTTCGCCAGATACGAACTCGTATCCTGGGCGCTTGGTCAGAGCGGCGTGGCTCGCGCCAACTATTGCGATTTGTGGATCGGAGAAGACAATCCCGATTGGCGCACGGCGGGCGCGGCGATAGGAATGTGGAAAGCGCGCCGCGTTCTCTCCGGCAAGCCGCCCGTCGTCTGCCGCTTCATGCAGCAAAGGCAGATCAAGAGCCGCATCACCGGCGATGAAGATGTGACTATCGCCAGCGCGGCCAGACAACGGATCATATTCGGGCACGCCCATCATGCCCAGCGATAGGGTGGTATTTTCCAGCCCGATCTTGTCAACATTCGGCGTCCGGCCCGTAGCCGCGATGACATAGTCGAAACGCTCTTCCTCGTCCGCTTCGTCTCCCCAACGGACCATGACGGCATCGTCATCACGCGTAATCTGAGTCTCGCCATGCCAGACTGCCGGAAACTCATCGGAGAAGGCGTTGGCCGCATATTCGCGCACAATCGGATCGGTAACAGGGCCCACCGCGTGGTTCCTGCCAAACAGGCGGACACGAACGCCGAGCCTATGAAGTGCCTGGCCCAGTTCCAGCCCGATCACACCGGTTCCGAACACGGCGACCGAGGCAGGCAGGTCAGTCCAGTCGAATACATCGTCATTCACGATCAGGCGCTCCCCAGCGCAAAACAGCGCCTTGGGGATCGCAGGCCGGGAGCCGGTCGCGATAACAATGCTCCGCGCGGTAATTTTCCGCCCGCTGCTAAGACGGAGTGTATGATCGTCTTCAAACCGGGCGTATTCCCTGATGAGCTCGCCTTTCTCGAAGCCGCGGACCGCCTCCTCCACGAATCCTACGAAGCGATCCCGCTCGCCGCGGACGCGAGACATGACGGCCTTGCCGTCGATGGAAGGGGCAGCATAGTGGACCCCGAACAGCGGAGCCCTGCTACCGGCATGAGCGGCATCCGCGGCCGCGATCAAGAGCTTGGAAGGCATACAGCCCACCCGCGCGCAAGTGGTGCCAAGGAGGCCGCCATCGATCAGCGCAATGCGATCGGTATATTGTGCAGCTTCGCGGTATGCCGACATGCCAGCAGTGCCAGCCCCGATGATCGCAACATCGAAATCGAAGGTGGCTGCGCGAGTGCTATGCTCGGCGGCATTGGTGAATGCAGATCGATTGGTCACGGGAAAAATCCTGTCGCTATTCGATGGGAGCCGCGGGACTGCCTGAGCGCCTGAACGAGAGGCTCACACAGTCCCGCCTGATCAATGGGTTGCCGTGTCAGGCGGCTCCGGCGAGACTAGGAGTCCAGGCATTGGGCGAAAAGGCCGCGTCCAGTTCGGTTTCGGCGACATGGTTCGTGTAGTTCGACAGGACCTTCAGCGCCGTTCCGAGAATGACTTCGAGGATGTTCTGGCGGGTATATCCAGCGGCAAGAAATGCGTTGACGTCCACCGGCTCGGGCCAACCACGCTTCTCATTTATCATGGCCGCGAAAGTGCGAAGCGCTTCGAGCTTGGGATCGGCGATCGGTGTGTCGGTGCGAAGGGCTGCGATCACGTCTGCAGGAACGCCGGCACCCTGAGAAATCGAGGTGTGAGCAGCCATGCAGTAGTGGCAGCCATTGAGCCTGTTGTTTGTCATCAGGATGATCTGACGCTCGGTCTCTGACAGGTCGGTTTTGCCGAAGATATCAGCGAGGGTCATGTAACCCTCCAGGATCGCCGGTGCTTCGGCCATGGTCGCCAAAAGGTTGGGAATGAAGCCATAGGCGCCTTTGGCGGCGTTCAGGAACGGCTGGGCACCTTCGGGGGAGGTTGCAAGGTCGTGGGTGATGAAGGAAGTCATGAGGAGCCTTCTTGGATCAAGTGGGGAAGGGGATGGGGTGTCGGGACCTGAAACCTGGTTTGAGCGGCCGGCGAGGATGGAGACCAGCCGCCCAAGCCAGTTCAAAGGTCTTCGACCCGTGCGTGCTGGATCTCAGTCCACTTCTTGTCGGCCGTGCGCAGGGTGTTTTCCTTGTCGGCCAGGTACCGCTCGAAGATCGCCGCGTTGACAAAGAGGTAGAGCTTGCCGTCGACGATGTCGGAATAGCGCGGATCGCCATCCAGCTTCTTGCCCAGCGCCACGGCATAGGCGCAGTAGCCGCCGTATTTCGGCAGGTAGCGGTCCGGATCGTCGCGAAAGCGCTCGGCCGTCATTTCGGACGCGAAGTAGTAGGCCACGCCATCATGCACCACGGCGTGTTCGGCGGCGCCCGTGGCCACGGCGTTCATCGTGCTCAGCACAACGGTATCGACACCGTGTACTCCAAGGCCGGCGCCATCGAGCGTGTAACCGGTGGTGACATTGTATTCATCGGCGGCCAGCGCGGGGGTGAAGAAACCGCAGGCAACAGTGGTTGCCAGGGCGACGGAAATCAGAGTGCTCCGCATTTTCATACTCCTTTGGGGGGACCCTGTTCTTTGAGAGGTAAGGGACGGCGGCAGACTTTGCGCTGAGGAGAGGGGGGACGAGGCGCTAGCCTGCCGCCGTCGGTTCAACCGGAGTGAGATCGGGGGGGCACTCCAGTCAAACGTTATGATCAGCCTAACGCTTGGCATAGGCCTGACGGATGGCGGCGACGGTGTTTTCGGTGTTGTCGATTGCGCTCGCGATCATGCGATAATTGACGAGCGATGCGGCATAGCCGTCATAATGCTCGGTGATCGCACCGGCTGTGGCATCGGTGACGACCATCACTTCGAAGCCTGCCTCGATCAGTGCTCGCATGTGCGATTCAGTGCACAGGTTGGACGACATACCGCCAAGAATGACCTTGGAAATGCCGGCCTTACGAAGCTGCAAGGCGAGGTCGTTGCTGTCGGGGCCGTAGATCTTGTGAGGACTGGTCACCACCGTGCGGCCGTTGTTGATATGGGGCTTGTACTCCTCCAGCCAGTCGGCGCCCGATCCCTCGAAGCCTTGAAGGGTCAAGGCGTGGGGACGATCAAACATGCCGAGGGAGTGCATCAGCGTTTCCAGCGCGCCTTCGAACTGCCAGCGATGGTCGTGCTCGAAGTAATAGTGGGGTGACACGAACACCGGCATGCCGGTTTCATCCGCCACCTCAAAAAGCGCGCCGAGATTCTCGACAGTGCGGTTTGCAGTAATGCTCTGACCAACCACGCCCCAGGTCACGCCTTCGGGCGAGAGGAAATCGTTCTGGGGGTCTGTAATGACAATTGCCGTGGAGGATGGATCGATCTCGAAGCCGGGCATTGGTAAACCATCGTTGACGGGCGGCTGGGTTGCCGTGGCAGCTCGCGATTGTTCCTGTGCCGACAATCCGCCGGTCGTGATGCCAATGGTTGCAATTGAAGCGAGCAATGTGATTGCGAGCTTGTGCGAAACTGATGGGGGACAGTTCATGTGATTTCCTCAGACAGCGTTTCAACCTGCCAACTCGTCTTGGTTCAGATGTCCGGACCAGCAGATTGAACAGTGTGGCTCGCCGGAAGTCGCCTTGGAGTTGACGGATATTGGAATAGGTCCTAGCCACGCATGATTATTGATCGTGCCCGCCAAAAATTTGACGTGACGTGCCAAACATCGTGAAACCAGCTATGCGAAGTGCTGGTCCGGCAAACGGAAGGTAGACAGGACGCCCCTTGGTTGAGGTCTCTACGCTCTTCGCTCGCAAGGCGATCGCTCAAGCACAGCCAGCCACGGTCGATCGTGCGCTGGCGCGGGCTGGTATTAGGCGTGGAACGCTGTCTGATCCGGCGAAGCGAGTACCCGTTGAACAGCACCACTTGTTGTTTGAAACATTAGCCGAGGAGGAACGCCCGGAAATCGGCTTCCACATGCGAACATCGGCTTCGATGCGCTGCGAAGACTACGGACCACTGGGGCTCACGATCAAATCTGCACCGACGCTACGGCGTTCGTTTGAGCGGCTTGATCGCTATTCGAGGCTGTACAATCCTTATGCTGTCTTTGCCTTGGCCGACAAAGGCCCCGAATGCTGGTGGATCAATCACAGGGCAGCCCCTGACAACGATGGAGCCAGACTTTCCAACGAAGCCGGGCTCGGGACTTTCGTAACTCTCTGGCGCGAAGCGAACGGTGACGAGTTCACCCCCAAGCGAGTTCAGTTCAGTCATCAGCCAGTGGGCGATGTGAAGCCGCTTGAAGACCATTTTCGGTGCCCTGTAATCCATGGTGCTGACGTCGACGCGATCATCATGCACCAGCAGGATGTTGAGCGTCCAAACCGCATCGGCGACCAGCATATCTGGAACTTCTTGCGCGAGCACCTCGAAGAGATACTTCGCACAACTGAGCCTGATCGGATTGACCGGGAGGTGGTCATCCAGGTCGCCAACAATCTCAGCGACGGCGTTCCCCGGCTCGAAGATGTGGCATGTCGCCTAGGGGTTGGCAGCCGAACCCTGCAGCGCCGGCTGTCAGAGCTTGGGCACAGCTATCAGTCGCTGGTGGACGAGGCCCGGCGAGAGGTCGCTATGAAGCTCGTGAGTCAGGGGCACCATTCGCTTGTCGAGGTCGCCTTTCTTACCGGGTTTTCGGAGCAGAGCTCCTTCACTCGGGCTTTCAAGAGGTGGTCGGGGAAGACCCCGAAAACCTATCGTGGCCAGGTGCCCGGGGCCGCTATGCACAGGTAGCGTCCTGTTGCCTGGTGCGCGCGGCTGGTCGGTTCGGTGGAATGGGCCGCCTTGCAGCGAAGAGCGGCCAAACTGACCAGCCGAATGCGGCAAGGAAGAATGATCCTTGCGCGGCGATCACGACCGGGCTGACAGGTAGTGAGATGGCGCCGCCACCCCACAAGAGGATGGCGAGCCACACCAATCGATAACGCTTCGTCCACGAGGGATCTTCTCGGAAGAGGCAATCAAAACAAAGGCGCATAGGGTTTCCTCCGTTGCTTGTGTGAATGGGGTGCAGACGACAGCCCGCGGTTTAGAGACCGAGCTCGCTCAGGCCTAGATGGTCGTCAGGCCGCCGCCCTAGGGGCCAGCGGAAAAGACGTTCTGTTTCTGCGATCGGGAGCTCGTTGATGCTGGCATGGCGGTTCTGCATCAGCCCATCGTCGGCAAATTCCCAGTTCTCGTTGCCGTAGGCGCGGAACCAGTGCCCGCTGTCGTCATGATATTCGTAGGCATAGCGGACTGCGATGCGTTTGCCGCTGAAGGCCCAAAGTTCCTTGATCAGGCGGTAATCGAGTTCCTTCGCCCATTTCCGCTCCAGGAATTGGCGCGCCTTGTCTCGGCCTTGAAGAAATTCAGCACGATTTCGCCACTTGGTATCTTCCGTATAGGCGGGTGCCACCTTGGCCGGGTCACGGCTGTTCCAGCCATCTTCGGCCAGCCGGACTTTCTCGCGGGCGGATGCTTCATCGAATGGGGGCAGCGGGGAGCGTGACATGATTCAATCCTTTGTTTGACCAGATGAGGGAGGCGTTTGAATGCAATCTTCGCAAGATGCTTCTGCGAACGAGGCTGTTTCTGTTGAGTCGGTTGGCAACTCAGGGGAGCGGTCATCGGGCGAAAGCTGGGAAATGAAGAGCAACACCAACAGATACAAACCTGTAGCCAGCCGATTACCGCTCGCGGAAGGAACGTTACCGTGCACAAGTTCTTCGGAAGCGGGCATGGGGATCAGCCTGAAATTCACGCCTCGATCTCCAGCAATACGCCGTGCTGCGCGCTATATTCCTTGGCGAGCTGACGGGAAACCTGCTCCCAGGAACCCGTCCTCAGCGACTTGGCTGAGAACGCATTCTCACGCATCGTCCACCGCAATGCCGTCGCACCCCGGCGCAACACCACCCGATTTGGCCGGAAAGTCCAGAATCGTTCGGCGCCCTCGAAAGCCGCAATCTCTGGCGAGTCCCCGACGATCGTGGCAATGCCGGCGAGTTGCAGGATATCGCCTGTTTCAAAGTCGATGAACAGCAACCCGGCGCGCGGGTTCACCACGAAATTACCGAGTGTGTTGAAGTGAAAATTCCCGGAAAAATCAGGAATGGTCAGAAGGCCGTCTTCGTCAATCCTGACAAAACCGGGCTTGCCGCCCCTGTGCGATACGTCGACTTCTCTCTCGTCCAAGCGATCCAGATAAGATGCGACGAAAAAGGTGTCGGCAGTCGAGATGATCTCGCGGACCTCATCAGTCAGCCCGGCCGTCTCCTCGGCAGGTTTCGACGCAGAACGATCCTGTTCACTGGTAAATGCGAAATCGCGCAGTTGGATGTATTGCGGGCAGTTTCCAAAGGCATGACCGACTTCAATTGCCAGCCCACCGTCCGCCGAGCTTATGATCTTGCCATTCATGCGATTGCGCCGGCGGGTGTTGAGCTCGATCCCCAACAGGCCGATTGCTTCATGGGCATGGACCCCGGATGCTGCGGGGTCGGCGGCGTCCAGCTTCGCATTGATCGTCAACAAAGTGGGTGAAGGCGAACCGACGAACCCAGGCTGGCCCGCGAAAATTGTTGGCCAGACATCGCCTGGTTCATCGACGGTTGCCGCAACGATGAACGGCAATCGCGCATAGAATTCGCGATGCTGATCCGGCATGAAATCGCGCACCACCTTTGCGCCAATGCGCTCGATCCGTTCAGCCATGCCAACCGAACGCTGCAAGGCGATCTCCCCTTCGTGAAACAGGCTACGCGTGGGTTTGTCGATCAAGTTTTTCATGGTCAAAGTCCGGATAAAAGAGAGGCGAGGCAGCGATGCGGGGGGAGTGGAAGATCGGATCGCCGCCTCGCCAAGGTTGTCAGGCTGCTGCTGCAAGCCCGACCGGGGTCGGTTGGAACGGCACGAAACCCGGCAACGCTTCGATGCGTGCAAGCCAGATATTGACCTCGGGATAGCCGGAAAGATCGACATTACCTTCCGGTGCGCGTGCGATGTAGCTGTAGAGGGCGACATCGGCGACGGATGGTTTTTGCCCTCCGGCGATCCAGTAACGACCGTCGAGTTCAGCATCGATTACGGAAAGGACAGTATGCGCGCGGCCGATTACTTCGTCTGAATCGAAAGCCGCACCGAAGACGGTTATCAGGCGTGCAGCCGCCGGTCCGAATGCGACCTGCCCGGCTGCAACTGACAACCACCGCTGCACCGCTGCGGCCTCCGCCGGCGTTTCCGGCAGCCAATCCGTGCGGCCGTACTTCTTTGCCGCGTAGACCAGGATCGCATTGGAATCGGCGATAACGGTATCGCCGTCGACCAGCACCGGGACTTGGCCAAACCGGTTCAACTCCAAATATTCAGGCAGCTTGTGTTCGCCCGCGCCCAGATCGAGGTCGATGACATCGACTTTAGCGTTGATCAGCGAAAGAAAGAGACGGGCCCGATGGGCATGGCCGGAGAGTGGGAAGTGATAGAGTTTCACTGGTGTCGCTCCTGATTGAATAATGGCCGGCTCATCCGGCTAGCCTCATTTGGAGCAATCCAGTTGTTGTAAGAACCGGGATAATTCCAAATACACTATTTCAGAAAGTGGAATGATAAGGCATGTTTGCGGCAGACTTGCCTTAATTCCTCGTCGTCCAATTGCTGTAGGAGAAAGAGTTTGGACCGGATCCATGCCATGCGCGTGCTCGTGCGGATCGCTGATACCGGAAGCTTTGCCGAGTCTGCGCGCCAGCTCAATATGAGTCCTCCAGGAGTAAGTCGCGCAGTTGCAGGCCTGGAGGACATCGTGGGCGCACGCCTGCTCACGCGCACCACCAGGTCGGTCAAGTTGACCGAGGTCGGCGCCCGATATGTCGAAGACTGTCGGCAGATTCTCACCGCGGTCGAGGAAGCAGAGGCGGCTGCATCGGGTTCCTTCGCAAAGCCGACCGGCGACCTGACAATCACCGCATCAGTTATGTTCGGACAGATATATATACTGCCGATCGTCACCGAGTTTCTGGATGCCTTTCCCGATGTGACGGGTCGTCTGGTGTTTCTGGATCGCGTGACAAACCTGATTGATGAGGGCATCGATGTGGCCATCCGGATCGGGCATCTGCCGGATTCCAGTTATAGCGCAATAAAGGTCGGATCGGTCCGGCGCGTCATTTGCGGTGCCCCCGATTACTTCACCAAGCGGGGTGCTCCCGCAAGGCCGGCTGACCTGGCTGCACACCGCATCATAGCAGCAACCAGCGCCTGGACTTCCGTCGACTGGAAGTTTGGGCGAAGGGAAAAGGAAACTGTGCGAGTCTCGCCGGACCTGTTCTGCAATTCCAATCCTGCGGCCATCGAGGCGGCTCGATCCGGGTGGGGCCTCACAAGAGTTCTTTCCTATCAAGTCGGGCCCGATCTGGTCGCGGGCGCGCTGCAAACAGTCCTCGAGGAATACGAGGAGCAGCCTTTGCCCGTCCATATTGTCCATCCAGAAGGCAGGAACGCATCCGCGAAGGTCCGAGCGTTTGTCGACTTCGCGGCTGAACGATTGCGGGCAAACCGTTTCATCAACTGAACACGGATTCCGATTTCTGGAATAATATGTTTCAAATATGGGTGATTATCACAAACTTCGGTTGAACCTATCTCCCTGTCCGACCCCGCCTAAGGGGCAAGACAAGGAGATAGAAATGAAATCGAAATTAGTACTCACCGCTCTCGCAACTCTTGCAGGCTTCGCAGCAACGCCGGCTCAGGCGCAAGAATTCGACGGACCCTACATTGGCGTCCAAGCCGGCTGGAACAGGGCAGAAACTGCCGATTCCACGATCGAAGCCCAGCCCATCGATGCAGAAGTCTCTCGCGATGCCTTGGTGCTCGGCGGCTATGTCGGATACAATCACCAGATCAATGATCGTTTTGTCATCGGCGTGGAAGCCGGTTTCAGCGGCGCGTTCGATGACGAGCTTCGTGCACAGTCCGATGGCGCTGCGATCACCATTGATCCGCGTTACAGCTTCGATCTGACTGCCCGTGCAGGTTACCTCGTGACTGGCAAGACGCTGGTTTATGCTCGTGGCGGCTATGCCAATTCGCGGGTCCGTACAACGCTCGTTACGGACGACGCTGCGACGCGCGTATCCGACAATCTGGACGGATGGCTCGTTGGCGGCGGTGTCGAGCGCGCCCTGACCGACAACGTGAGCGCACGCCTAGAATACCGTTACACCGACTTTGGCAATGATGGCGGTCAGTATGACCAGCATCAGGCCCTGGTCGGCATCAGCTACAACTTTTGATCTGCACAAGGATACCGCTGCTTGTCGGTCAGGCGGCGGCATCCTTGTGGTGTTGGAATTCGACATGCACTGGGTTCAATCGAAATTTGCCGGATCTTCCCTCGACGCATCCTTATTGAAGCTGCAGCCGATCGTGAATGCATCCTTTGTCAGCGGTTCTCTGACCGCAGCATTGCTGAACCTCACCGCGGTGGCGGTTCTGTCAGCCGTACGACATGGCCTGCCGGTCTTTCTCAGTCGTAATTCCAAACGATCATGCAATGGCCGAGCCTGAATACGAGCGGATCTTGAGTCAACTCAGGTTGGCGATGCTCAACGATTGTGGCTGTGAAGATACGCTCTCCAATGCTCAGGACTCAGCACGCGTTGCCGGGCTCTCCGCAGCCGAGATTGATGCCGCCTTGGGTGAACGCAGCTTTGATGTGCGAACTTCGGCAGTGATGGCATTGGGCTGCGCCCTGAAAAATGGCGATCTGTCCGCTTACGCAAAGGCAGAAATGCAAGCCCTCGCCTGCGGGTTGACCGGCGAGGAGCTGGCATACTTCATGAGCATGGCTCGCCAGTTTGTCGGCGCTGAGACCAATTCGTTCGATCTGCCTATCCACCCGTGATATGAACAGATCGGGGGTATTAAAGTGTGACGACAGGCACGATCATCGATGTAGCTGTCCCCGTCGCAGTTTTCGTGATGATGTTTGCGCTTGGTCTCGGTCTGGCGATTGCCGACTTCCAATACACCCTGAAACGGCCGAGAGGCTTGTTTGTCGGGGTCGCAAGCCAGATCGTACTGGTGCCCATCGTGGGCTTCTCGTTCGTCTCAGCTCAGAACCATGAGCCAAACTTGGCTCTCGGGATCGTACTTTTGACCCTCTGCCCCGGCGCCGCGATGAGCAACGTGCTCACGCGGTTGGCCGGAGGCGACGTGGCTCTGTCCGTGTCGTTGACCGCCGTCAGCAACCTTCTTGCGGCCGCGACCCTGCCTGCGCTTTCACTGCTAGCGGCGGATCATTTCCTTGGCACCGAGCCGGTCCGGGTTGAATTTGGCGATCTCACACTGCGAGTGGTGGCGGTTGTCACAGTTCCTGTCCTTTTGGGCATGGCGATCCGCCACCTGTTGCCTCGCTTGATCAGACGCTACGAGCCCGCCATTTTTCGCATCTGTTTCGCGGTGTTCATTGTGATCATAGCCTGGTCCTTTGCGGAAGTGGCAGACACTCTCCAAACCGGCTTGATTCTGGTGGGATGGCAGCTTGCGGTCCTGACCCTTATTCTTCTTGCCCTCGGTTTTGCCGTGGGGAAGGTTAGCGGTCTGTCCGGGCCTCAGCAAACAACCATCGCCGTGGAAACGGGTGTGCAGAACAGCGGGCTGGGGCTTGCTGTGGGGGCAATGCTGTGGGGAGAAGCGGCGGGTTTTCCGGTCTTTGCGACACCATCGGTCGTCTACGCTGCGTTGACCTATGTAATGACCTTCCCCGTGGTTATCCTGATCTCGCGCGCTTTGCGACGCCCACGAGGAGAAGATAATACGCCGATGCGGCTATAATCTCTCGGCGTAATTTGCAGTGGCATCCTTTTAGAGTCGCCCCGGCATAAAAGTGAAGCGGTGCCCCAAGCTAGCCGCTTTTATTCAGGAATTTCGAGATTCATTATCCTTGGAGCCTATACTGCTAAAGATCGTCCGCTTTTGGAGCTTCAAAATGTAACAGCGAATGTCTGACATTGGGGCGCGTAGCTGCCGCATACTCTGCCACCCTGCTGGTGAGAATCCAAGGTCGCCGCGAGCGACCAGATCTGCTCTCATGCGAAGATCACCCTACAACGCTAACGGCGGTCTCGCGGCTTTTGGCGCCTCCACCAGCAAAAGAGAAGGGGGAGGGAGGTTTGATGGTCCGTCAACTGGATGGACGATCAGATGGAGACCTCCCATGATTGCAATTCCTCTTTGCAAGCTCGATCAGAGCCCCAGCAATGTGCGCAAGGTGATCGACGAAGTCGCCGACGAGCAGCTTTCCCATGACATCGAAGCGCATGGCCAGCTTCAGAACCTCATCGTCACCAAGTCGAAGAAGCGCACGCGCTTCGATGTCATTGCAGGCGGCAGACGCCTGCGCGCCATGAACATGATCGTCGAGCGCGGCGCGTGGGACAAAGCCCACGACGTTGAATGCCTCGAGATCGACGGCAAGACAAGCAATGTCGGCGAGGTATCCTTCGCCGAGAACTTTCAGCGTCTCGCCATGACCCCGACCGAAGAATGTCGTGCCTTCCAGCATTTCGTGACGGAAGACGGGGACAGCGCTGCGGTTGCCAAACGCTTTGGCCTCACCCAACGCTTCGTCGAAGGCCGCTTGCGCCTCGCCAGTCTTGCCGAGCCGATCTTCGAAGCGCTCGAAGCCGGGGATATCACGCTCGATCTCGCGAAGGCCTATGCCTCGACCGACCGGCACGAAGTGCAATTGCGTGTCTTCGAGCAGGCGCGTTACAATTCCTATCTCAAGGCCGATGCGATCCGCCGCATGATCGCCGAAGGCTCGCTACGCGGCAGCGATCCGATCGCGCTGCTGGTGGGCGAAGAAGCCTATGTTGCCGAAGGTGGCCGGGTCGAGCGCGATCTCTTCAGCGAAGCGTCCGAAGACCGCTGGCTTGATATTCCGGTCGCGCATGAGCTTGCGGCCGCCAAAATGGAAAGCGAAGCGACACGCCTAGTCGCTGACACGGGCCTTGCCTGGGTAAGGCCAGTGGCCGCAACCTCAAGCTGGCACGCGCGCAGCGAGGCCGATGTCCATCCGGTACGCTTGCCGCCTGCACCGATCAGCGAAGAAGCGCAGGCCCGGATCGACGAAATCGAAGCGCGCATGAGCGCAATTGGCGATATCTTTGAGGCCTACGAAGTTGAGCCTTCGGACGAGATCGATATCGAGGCGCTAGAAGCCGAATACGAAGAAATCGATGAACAACGCCGTGCGCTTTCCAATCCCAAGCGCGAGCTGCCTGAGGAATGGAAGAGCGAGGTTGGCCAGTTTCTGATCCTCACTGCTGAAGGCGCGATGGTGCTCGATCCAGATTACTATTCGGAAAAAGAGCTGCGCTTCGAAGAAGACGAAGACGGCACGATCACCGTCGGCGCGTTCGAAGCTCCGACCACGAAGTCGGGCGGAGCCGCGAAGCCGAGCAAGCCCGAGGCCGCTGCGCCTGGCGGCAAAGCGGTCTCCGCAGGTCTGTTCGACGAGCTGGCGATTCAACGCCGCAATGTGCTGGCTGCGTCTCTGCTGGGTGATCCGGGTCTTGCCCTCGACTATGCGATCTTCGCGCTGGCCGATGGGTGCGGATACGAGCCTAAGGGCACGACCATTCGCGGCAGCAAGGCCGATGACCCGGTGCGAGGCGAATGCCCGATTGGCGAGGCCGATCAGATCCTGGCCGATGCCCGTGACGCGCTTGAGCGCGTCTGGCAGGAAGAAAGCGAGCTTACAGCCCGCTTCCTCGCCTTCCGCGCGCTCGACGACGAGGCCAAGGCGGCATGGCTGGCCTATTGCGTGGCGATCTCGCTCGAAGCGAAGAAAGGCTATGCCAGCGAGCACCATCCGATCCACGCGCTACTCGGGACGATCCTCGATATCGACGTCGCGGCACTGTGGCGTCCGACCTCGGAGAACTTCTTCGATCGGATCAGCAAGGCCTCGTGCCTCGCCGCCTTGACCGAGATTGGCGGCAGTGAACTGGCTGCGCGTTACGGTGCGTCCAAGAAGTCTGAGCTGTCGACTTCCTGCGCGCGGCTGTTTGCCGGCGATGCGATTGTCGAAGAGGACATCAAGGAGCGCGCGATGCGCTGGGTCCCGGCACCCATGCGGTTCGAGCTGCCGGTGGCAGATCAAGCTGAGGCCGATGGGGCCGAAGCAGACGCGCCCGATGACGTGGACGATCCGGCCGACGAGACCGCGACCGATGATCACGGTGCCAACGAAGGCAAGGCCGAGGAACCGGAAGCAGATGAGGCCGAGCCGCTTGCCGCCTGACCGGCGCTATCACCACCATCCACCGACAAGGCCCGGGCAACGCGTCCCGAGCCTTTTTCGTTTCAGCATAAGGAGACGTCGCCATGGCGAAGAAACCCCGGCGCGATGCCGCGCAAGCGATCACCGATCTTATCATTCGCAAAATCGAAGAGGGAACGCCTCCCTGGCGACGCCCATGGACCAAGCGCGGCGGGGGCGGGGCGCCTCTGCGCGCCAATGGCGTGCGCTATTCGGGCATCAACGCGCTCTACCTCTCGGCGGTAGCCGATACCCTTGGGTTCCGGTCGCGCTACTGGATGACCTATGCGCAGGCTCAAAAGCTCGGCGGTCAGGTCCAAAGGGGGGAGACCTCGCAACCCAGCGTCTATTTCAACTCGGTAAAGAAGGAAGAGCGCGACGACGTGACCGGCGAGGATACGGTTCGGATGATCCGCTTCATGCGCAGCTACAGCGTGTTCAATTGCGATCAGATCGACGGCTTGCCGATACACTTCTATCCCGATGCGGTGAACGAAGAACCGCTTGAACCTTCGGCCAAGCGCGAAGCGATCGCGGTCCTCTTCGAACCGATCCCGATCGAAGTGCGCCATGGCGGCGACCGCGCCTTCTATGCACCCGGCGCTGACTATGTTCAGCTGCCGCACAAGACCGCCTTCGTCACGGAAGATCACTACGCGGCGACGCTCGGACACGAGTTCGGCCATGCAACCGGGCATCCCGATCGGCTCGATCGCACATTCGGCAAGCGCTTCGGCGACAAGGCCTATGCGTTCGAAGAATTGGTGGCCGAGATCACCAGCGGGCGGATCTGCTACGAACTCGAGCTGCCGCCCGAGCTGCATGACAGTCATGCAAGCTATGTCGATCACTGGCTGCAGATCCTTAAGGCAGACAATTCGGCGATCATCACCGCTGCGGCAAAGTCCGAGCAGGCCTTTGCCTGGCTGGCGGCGCATTCCGGATATGGAGAACAGATCGATGACGCCGAAGTAGCAGCGCAAACACCACCGACCGAAAAGCTCGCCGCCTGAAACGGCACCGAGATCACAGTCAAAACCCACACCTTAGAGGAGGCCGCCATGGGCTGGCTCTTTATGACGCGAACCGGGATGGGCGAACACACGACACCAAAGGCCTATCTCGATGCACAATTCACTTATGAGCGCGAAGCCAAACGCGACAATAGCGCCGAGGCCGAGTTCATCGGACTGCGCGTGCTCGACAGCGCCTGTCCGGGCAACCGGACTTGGTACGGTGCGATTGAGCGCTACGATGAAGCTGGCGCGCGTCTCTTTGTCTTCGCCGGAATCTGTCTTGTTAAATGGAACCCGCGCGCCAACGACGACCTCGTATTCGGATACAAGGATATGGATGAAACCGCCGGGCCCAGCAAAGCCGCGTGCCCGCGGCGGATTCTCGATCTGCTGACCAGCACCAACGAGCCTTACGCGCTCGACTGGCGGCGGCGATGTCATCTCACAGCGAGGCTTCGCACTCGCAAACTGCCCGACGGCGCGCTCATTCGCTTGCCGGAAGCGATAACCTTCACCGACGGGTCCAAGCATTCAGCGTTTCGGGTTCGGCGCGAAGGCCGGCGTCTCGTGCTGACCGATCCGGACGGGGGAGGGCGCTATCGCGTCTCTGGGCTGATGGAGCGCGCCTTTGAGATTGTCTGCGAGCCGGTGCCAGCGCGGACGGTTTTTCCGAGCGCGAGCGCATGAGGAGGTTCGAATGCCACCGCTTGATCCCCGCCGCCTTGAGCTTTGCGGACCTGTTCACGCAGCTCGTGTCGCTCTGCGCCTGTGCGAGGATACCGAGTACGACCACGTCGTGATCCAAACCGCTGAGCCGCTACAGCCCTATCGGGTGTGCCGCCTCGGTGAAACAGAGAGCGAAAACATCGCTCTTCAGATTATTGTTCTTTGAGGGCATTCTAAAGTCATGTGGCTTATCCCGAAGGATTCCGATGGACGCAAGGAGCGCGTCAAAGTTCCGTCGCTACTTCGTGCGGGACTGGTACGCTGGTATTTGGGTCAGGGCAGTGAGGCTGACCATCGCGCCTCGGTCTCGCTGGTGGTGACCGCGCGCGAGAACGGCAAATGGCTTGCCTGCGATTGCCTGGGCGAAGTCGACGCGCCGCCGCTGCTGAGCCCCGCTTATCTCAGCTCGCAGGAGACGTACTACTTGAGGCGGCTGACCAGCAGACCGCAGCACCGACGCGATTGCCCATTCTTTCTGCCGCAAGCGCCCGACCGCATTCGCGAGCAGGCTGATGGAGCGCATTTCGAGATCGACTATCCGCGCGGGCTATTCAACGCCCACAAGGATGCGCCTGAGAAGCTGGCGACCAAGCCCGACGAGGCAGAACCGGATGATCGCCGCCGCGACGTCACGATCCCGAGGCTCGGCAAGCTTCTTTGGATGTTGCTCGAGGCCGCCGGCACTAATGTGATCGCTGGCTTGCCTGCCGAAGGCAGACCCTCGTTCGGGATCGCCAAGGAACTCGCCCGCTTACGCGAGGCCGCGCGGCGCTTCGAGATCGCGCCCGGCGTACCGCTTGCTTCGCACCTCTATACCAATGCGATCGATTATGAGCGGACCCGCATCCATGCTTTGCTGCGGGAGGCTGCTAAGGACTGGCCAGTCGGCTACGCGCCGCAGGCCTTCCTATTGCTCGAAGCGAGCGCTGTGCACTCGAACACTTTGACAACGGGCCTAGGGGACGTCGCCATCCGCAATCGCATTCAGCAAACTGGAGCGGGCATCAGCGCAAGAGAGGGAGCGCCGGGTGGCCCTTATCCGGCGCTCGCCGTGGTCGGCGAGCATCCCAAACGCGAGGGCTACCTGGCGCTGCGCGCCTATGCGCAGCCGATCTTCAAGGGCAACCAGTTCGTGCCGGTCGAACGCGCCTCAGAGCGGCGGTTGTTCGAGCTCCTCACGCGGTTCCAATATCTGATGCGCGCGAGGCGCGTGGCGATCGCGATCAAGAAACCGCTTTTCGATACCCTCACCGACAAAGGGTTCGTGAGGCCGCATGCGATCATTGCCTTTCGCGATTACATGACGGGGGAGGATGACCAGTTCGCGCTTCAACTGATCGATGGCAATACGCCGGAAGACTATGAAGCGCATACGCGTGAGCGGGACCGCATCGCCGAAATCGCGCCCGTGCTGAGCTTTACGCAAGACGAGCTCGCAGGCGACGGGCTGCTCGCCCGTCTCGAGGCCATGATCGGTTAAAGAGAAGGGGTGAGGGGTATGGACGTAAGGAGAATACGTCATGGCCCGCTTCGCATCCTCACCCAGACCCACGCATTCGATCTGGGGCTCGATTATAATGGCCGAAGAGTTCCTCCCCGGCTTGTGGGCGGTCACCACCGCTTCGCATGGTGGGATCATGCTGTCAGCAACCCGTCAGGCAGGCATGCCAGAGTCCTTGCGGCTCGGTACAGCCGATTACGAGGAAGACTGCGATTGGGCTCTGCCTGTGCTCGCGTTCCGCGACGAGTTTGAAGCTGCACAGCCTGATCGTGCCTCCTGGCTGCAGCTCGCCGTCGACACGGCGCGATGCTGGCATCCCGACCGCTATGAAGCCTTTTCCGGAGAGGCCGTGCCCGAAAACGCCTCGCGCGTACTTCGCCAACGCGCCGCCTACAAAGCCGCGATCGGCAATCATTGCGTCACCGCCGCCTGGGGCGATTGGGCGGATTGGGTGCCGAAAGGCAAGACGGGTGTCGTCACGTGCAAGGTCCTTTCCGTCGATCACCTCGGCAACGCAACATATGGTGAGGAGCACCGCTACGCGCTGGTGGACAAGGAGACTTATTCCGAGCGCGGCGAGGCCTTCTGTCTGGAGGACCACGAACACGAGCTCATCGAAATGCCAGAGGAGTTCCGACCGACCAAGCGGATCGGGTGACCCGCTTCCCAACAAGACCGACGCGCACCCAGCGCTGCCGCTTCAGGTCCACGGAAGGCGCGCGGGCGAGCGCGCGCTGCCGGGCCAGGGGCCCGGGTGGGGAGGGGGATGAAAGAAGGTGGTCCGGGCAAGGGGCTCGGACGAACCAAGGAGACGTTCCAATGAATATCGGCAATCTCAAGACCAACGAAGAAGGCATTTTCGTCGGCCGCATTACCACTCTCGCATTCACGGCCACCGTGGCCCTGCGCGAGTTCACTTCAAACAACGACAAGGCGCCTGCCTATGACGTCATGGCGCTTTCAGCCGATCGTCGCAGCTGGGTGAAAGTTGGCGCGCTGTGGGAATACGCATCGAATGAAACAGGCGAGATGTTCTTGTCGGGCCGGATCGATGATCCCAGCCTCGACAAGCCGCTCGATATCGCACTCTTCAACCAGGACGATGGCAGTTACAACGTCGCGTGGCGGCGTCCGAAGGCCAAGCGCAGCCTGCCGGCCGCGACCAATGACGAGAGCTCGCTCCCGTCACTACCCGGCTTTGGCGAGGACAGCGAAGAGCAGCGTCCCGCAGGCGATGGCCTTGGCGAAAGCACCTATGGCGCTGATCAGCAACAGGCTGCCTAAACAGCATCCCCCCGGCCGGCGTTCCTCCCGCGCCGGCACCTTGGAAGGCCCGTCCCGCGCGAGCGAGGCGGGCCTTTTTTGTGCTTGATGCTTCCTTGCCACTGAGGCCGTGCTAAATGCTTGTACCCGTGTTTCAGGAGGATTGCGCGCCGTGAGCAAAGCCGAGCGCATGAGCAGCATTTGCACTTCATCTGAGAGGAGAGGGGGATGCTCTCACTGATAGTCCAAGTGTGGCACGCGGGGTTGGCGCTCCGTCAAGGATCCGCGGTTCCCCCAATTTTTGCGTCCACTCCCGCTCACGCGTCCGTTCCCGAAAAAATCGGCTCCCCCACGTCCCGCTTCGCGACGCCGGCCGCTGGCCGGCGTCCCTGACCTCGCTGACCGCCGCGTGCCGGAAATGAGATGTCATCAAGAGGATGACGATTTCAAAGTGGAGGATATTCCCATGACTACTTTTGCATCATTCGAAGAACTCGCCAACGCACGCATTGCACGGGCCGATGAGCGTTCCAGCACAACCCAAAGCTATGACGGAGCCTTTGTCGAACCATCCGACATGGCCAAGCTTTCGGTCCTCGACGAACCGACGGCGACCGAGATGCCCGATCCCGACATGGCGCGGCGCGCGGTCGAGATGGCGATCGGCACGATCTTCGATGTCCTTAAGGATACACGTATGGAAGAATTCGCGCGGCAGCTGGCCTGGGGCATGGTTAATTCGTTTCACATGACCGCCCGGATTGCCGAGGGGCGCGAGGATGAAGCGGCCAAGACACTGGGGGAGATGGCGCGCAATTACGATCCATCGGAAATTTACGCGCACGAGCTCGAAGAAACCCAGACGCTTTGCCAGACGCTGCAGGGGTGCCGCGAGGCTTTGGAAGCGATGCGCGACCACGCGGCGGACGTTTGCCGCGTCGAAACCGGCAAGCCCTTCACTGCCACGCGCGGGAGCCAGGTCAGCAAGAACGGGGTCACCGCAAGTCAGGTGCAGGCGCGCGACTTTCTGGCCTCACGTGCCAAGGAACGCAGGGCGCAATTCCAACCCGAAGGCCCGATGGTAGTGGTTTCGGGCGGGCAGGAGGGCTGGCACGATCACACCATGGTCTGGGCCATGCTTGACGAAATGAAGGCGCGCATTCCGAACATGGTTCTGGCCACAACGGGCATGCGCAAAGGCGTAGATGCGATGGCGTGTGCCTGGGCCCAAGCGAACGCTGTCAACGCGGTGCTGTTTGTGCCGGATCGCAAGCTGGGCAAGCGCGCGGCCTTTGTGCGCAACGAGAAGCTGGTGAACATGCGTCCGGTCGAAGCGATCGTGTGCGAAGGGTCGGGCGTCCAGGCCAATCTCGCGCAGCGGCTCCGGGCTGCGGGTGTGCCGCTGCATATCCGCCGGATCGCCGACCAGCGAAGCGCGCGGGCTGCCGCCTGAGCGCGTCTTTCGGGAGGCCTTGGCTCATCGCTGAGGTCTCCCATTTCTGTGCTGCAAGGGCACGCGCTTCATCGCCGATGGAACGCGTTTTTCTCTGGTAGCGCTTGGCGGCGCGCCAGGGGCATCGAACCCCTGCCGCGCCGATCGGGACAGCCTGCTCTTGCAGGCGAGATTTATGTAGTGATCAGCCGCCTTGAAGCCGCTTGATTGCGGTCTCCGGCTTCACCTTTTCGGCAGATTCGAGGATCGCAAGCGCGTTGGCCGGCCCTATTTTCTTGATCACCTTGTCGAGGTTCTTTTCGAGCTCCTCGGCTTCCAGTCTGGCTATCAGCTTCTTCTTCTCGGCGACCGCCGCTTCAGCTTTCGCCAAAGCCGCTTTTTCGCGCTCCACTTTCGTCACCATCTGCATCTCCTGAATCGATCTAATCGGGGCGCGAATGCTGACGCATCTGCGCCCCGATCTCCAGATGGATTCTGGTGCGATTTTGGTAGGCGCACATGCCGATTGTGGTTCTTTGTTCAGATGCGCTTGTCGATGAGTTGACCCCATCCCGAACGAGCCGTGTGTCTCGTTGGGGGACCGCGCTCTACTGCGCTAGGTTCATCGCGCGTTCGCGCTCCTCGCCAAGCTTCGCCGAGCCTCCTGCCTCGCTTTGCTCGCCAGTGGTCTCGGCCCATTCGGGTGACGATCGCTTGGGGGAAGGGCAGGGGAGGTGGGCTTCATTTTATCGAGCCAGAAGCCGAACGTTCGGCCTTCGGCCGATCCTCGCTGCATGAGTTCCGACCGACTCGCCGAGCTTCTAAGCAAACTATCTCAGCACGAAGCCACCAAGTCCCTGATCTTGCACACCGAACACGGCTGAGCCGTAGGTTGCTGCAGTCAGTTTATCATTTGTAATTAATGGCTTAGTCAGAAGCTTTTGCTTGTTCTCAAACCTGCAGCGGGCTGCAGCTAGTCGGCAAATTTCTAACACTCATTGGAAATCAGTACGTTAGCGCTGCAGCCGGCTGCAGGCGCAAAACCTCTTCCAATGAAGATTATTCGCGCTATACTAATAAAGCGATACCCAAACCATGCACAGCCTTCAAGGTTATGTATGGTTACCAAATTACAAAGTGTCGGGGTTACACTTAGTCCCCACACCGTTGACCAGATTGATGAGCTTGCAAAGGCTCGCGGGGTGTCCCGCTCCGAAGCCATTCGGATTTCCGTAGACATAGGCTTACCGCTCCTGAAGCTCGGTATGGCGCTGAATACGGAACGCGCTCTCACCATCCTCGAACACACGCAGCTTGCGCTTTCTCTTCTGGTTGAGCGGCAATACCCCGAAGACGTCAACGAGCTTATCAATCAGGCGTTGTCCAACGTGCGTGAATATCATGCGTGAGGACATCCGTTTCAGCAAAAACGCAGCCACGCTTGCGCACGATTCTGCGCGGGGAAAAGTGAAGCGAAACGCGACCAATTTCACACGCGGATCCCAGCTCTTTCATCACGAAGTTCTGATGACCTGGGCAGGGGTACGACTGCCCCTGATTATCTGGGCGGCAACAGCACTTATTTTGCTTTGCGGCCTCGGGTTTTTTACCTTCAAGAACCATGAAGTGCAGCTCGTCTTGATGCACCTTACGGCAGTCACCTGGTCCTGGATGTCACTCGATCCAACCAAGGCTGTCAATCTTACCCTACCATCAGGCGACGTGGTTCGCGGGACGATGCAAATGGTGCCCTCTCACCCAGCGGTTGAAGCCGCGTGGGCGCGCGCAATTCAGGTAACAGTGTCTGCGCTCATTGGGGCATCGTTCATCTGTGTTCCTCTTACTATTTGGTTCGTGGATTTTTCCAATCGGCGCGGCTCGGATATCCTTACGGAACGGCACGAACGCGGCTCCGTATTGGTCAACGACAGACAAACACTGGCGGACGCTATTGCGCGCCACAACTGGACCCAGCACAGTAAGGAATGTCTCGAACGCGAGCCATCCGAAGACCCAAGAGATGTGCTTGAGGAGGACCTCAAAAGTCGTATCCGGCGCGGCTTCCACCAACCCTATAAAATGGCCGGACTTCCGGTGCCCTGGCGCCTGGAACAAAGCCACGCCATGTTCGTCGGAACAACCGGCGCGGGTAAGACAACCGAGCTCAAGAAGATCATCGTCCAGGCGCGGGAGCGAGGGCATCGCTGCGTGGTGTTTGACCTTACGGGTGGGCTCGTCGAAAGCTTCTTCAATAGAGATACAGACGTCATCCTGAATCCCATGGATGAACGCTGTGAGCCTTGGTCGATTTTCAACGATTGCGACAATTACGCTGAGTTCATGAGCGCAGCCGCTGCGCTCGTTCCCAGTGGCCATAACGCTGAGGACGATTTCTGGCAGAAGGCCGCTCGCACGCTGTTCGTCGAAATGTGCATGAAAATGACCAAACTGGGCGTCCAATCGAACGGTGGCCTCGCCTACTTCCTCATGCATTCGGACCTCAAGACGATCAGCCGACAGCTTGAAGGAACGATTGCAGGTCCGCTCATGTCTCCGTCGGCCGCCAAGATGGCTGAATCAATCCGCGCCACCTTCAACGCGAACGCCAACGTCTTCCGCTTTCTGCCTGAGCCTATCAAGGGTGAGAAGGGGTTCTCGATCAACAACTGGATGACCGAGGACGTGAAAGAGGGCTCAATCCTTTTCATCACATCCAGCCACCCTGATCTTGTCCTCAACCGGCCGCTACTGACGCTGTGGATGGATCTAGCCGTAAACGCTCTTTTCCGCATGGGCCGCACCCGCAATCTTCGCACATGGTTCCTAATTGATGAGGTTCATGCGCTGCACCGTCTCCCTGCCATTGAGCATGGGCTTCAAACGGCCAGGGCAGTCGGCGGTGCTTTCGTGCTTGGGATGCACTCATTCGGCGCTCTGAAGGACACCTATGGCGAAAACGGCGCTACCCATCTGACCTCGCTTGCAGGCACCAAGCTCATCCTCAAACTCGCCGATCACGAAACCGCAGAGCAATGCTCCGAATTCATCGGCCGACGTGAGGTTCGCCAAATGGATGAAGCCTATTCCTACGGGTACAACAACAGCCGCGATGCATCGACGATCACACCGCGAAAGCAGATCGAAGAACTGGTTATGGCAGAAGACATCAAGGATCTCCCGAGCCTGCACGGTTTTATCAAATTCCCCGATGGTTTTCCCGCTGCGCGCATCAAGCTGAGTTGGCGCGACTATCAGACCGTCGCCGAAGGCTTTCAGCGCGTGCGCGAGATGCGCGCCGCCGCCTACACCCCAAGCGAAGAAGAGGCCGCGGAAATGGGAGTCGATGGCCGCGAGGGTGGCGGTCCGGACGACAAGCCCAAAAAGGTGATCGAGGCGGATGTTGAGCGAAGCGATGCCGAGCTTGAGGCTGAGCAACTGCGCAGGGAGATCGAAGGATCTCTGGGCCATGTCGTGGAAGAAGCTGAGCGCGAGATTTCGAAAAATGAGGACGGCCGCATCGATCCGGATGCCGCTAAGAACGCTGATGGGCACGTTGACCAGTTCAGGTTCAAGAAAACGGGTGAGAAGGACTATCGAGAGCGTCAGAAACAGGTCCAGCGCGATGTCGAGGAACGATCAAACGAAAAGGACAAAACGACACATTCGCGCGACCTGCAAAGCCGTCAAGACGGGCAGGAAAGCGAGCTGGCCAAGGAGAACCAGCGCGGCTTCGGTTCCGAGCCGAAAGACCGCGACGACTTCGGCGTTGAGGACGATGACCAGGAGATTGGGCGGTGAAACACTCTCCACGCGGCAAGGACGATTCTTCACACTTCAGAATGGGGCTTGGAAGACGAATTCGATGCGTCCGGGTTGCGCTTGGTCAAACGCAAGAGACACTCGCCGAACACCTCGGGATCGCGCGGAAAACCCTCATTACCTATGAGAATGGTCGCAGCGAGATACCTAGCCGCATCCTGAAGCGACTGTGCGACGATTTTGCCCTCGACGCGGGTTGGCTGCTCCTTGGCGATGCCTCTCGCCCCATGTTTGCGCACCGTGAAGCCAAGGCGGCTTGAAATGCTATCGGTTGCCTCCGTGTCATCTGCCGGCGGCGCAGCGAACTATTTTGCGAAAGACGACTATTACGTGGGCGACGGCCCTGCGGAGCTCAGCGAGTGGGGAGGGAAGGGCGCTGAGGCGCTTGGGCTATCAGGACCGGTGTCGAAGGAAGACTTTGAGAAGGTCCTGGATGGGAAGCTGCCCGACGGGACCGTTATCAACGCAAGCGACAAGCGGCGCGCGGGGATCGATCTGACATTTTCAATGCCCAAGTCAGCGAGCCTCATGGCTCAATTGGGCGGCGATAAGAGGGTTCTTGGAGCTCAACACGCGGCTGTTAAGTCGGTGATGAGCTACCTCGAAAAGCACTTTGCAGAAGCGAGAGACTATTCGCGCAATCCGAAAGGGGAACCGATTAGAACCGGGACGCTGCTCTACGCTCTTTTCCAGCACGATACGAGCCGCAAGCTTGATCCCCAGAACCACACCCACGCCGTGATCGCGGCGATGACGCAAGATAAAGAGGGCAGCTGGAAGGCGCTTTGGAACACAGAGATCTGGAAGAACAATTCCGTTCTCGGATCGATCTACAACGCGGCTCTCAGGACCAATTTGGAAAGGCTAGGATACCAGACCGAGATCACCGGGAAACACGGCCAGTTCGAGATCAAAGACGTCTCGCGCGACGTCATCGAAGCCTTTAGTCAGCGACGCCAGGACATTCTCGCCGAAGCTGAGAAACAGGGGAAAGGGAAGAACGAACCAGAGGCCCTTCGAAGAATCACAAAAATGACCCGCGACCCCAAGCTTAACGCCGACGACAAGCAGCGGTTGCGCACCGAATGGAAAGAGCGTGCAGCAGCGCTCGACTTCAATGCAAAAGAGCATGTAGCGGCAGCCATAGCCAGAGCACCCACTGCAGGGGAAAGGCCGCTAGGTTCACCCGCGAACGTCCAGACTCTTATCAAAACAATCCGCGAGACAGCGAAGATATACACCCGTCCAGCGGACGCGCTGACAACCAACGGCCTTAAGAGGACGCTGCTCACCCCCACACAGTTGCGAACTGAGATGGCGACTGCATCCGCTGTTCGGATCATCGGGGAGCGTGAAACCTCCTGGACCCAAGCCGAGCTGGTCAAGACGGCGCTCGACGTGGGCCTCAAAGGTGTCACCGCAGACGGTGTTGAGGCGCGCATCGACAGTCTCATTCAGGATGGCAAGATGCTCGAGGGAGCCACCACGCGGCTCGATAAGCAGATTGAGAAATACACCACGCCCGAACACCAAATGATCGAACGGGCGACGCTCAAGAATGTCGCGGCAGGTAAAAATGCCAGCCCCGGCATGATCGAAGCGTCCGAAGCGCCGGGGCGGCTGAAGGAAGTGTCCGGGGGCCGCGAACTCACCGCCGAGCAGATAGCGGCCGGCACGCTTGCGCTGTCAAGCGATGACCGCACCATCGTCATTCAAGGGGTTGCCGGGGCGGGTAAGACGACGCTGATCTCTGCCATTGCAAGCGTCGCGCATCAGGAGGGCAGGGAGGTGCTTGGCCTCGCCTTTGCCAACAAGATGGTCAACGATCTTCGCAGCGACACCGAAATCCGCAGGCAAGGAGGCGAACTGGTTGAAAGCGAGATTGAAGCGAAGACCGTTTCGTCCTTCATCAACCAGCATTTGCGCGGTGCACTCCACGGCTCAGGACCACGATACGAAGCCTCGCGCGCAGTGTTGGAGGGCAAGATACTCGTCCTCGATGAAGCGTCCCTCGTCGCAAACAAGCCAATAAATGATCTCCTCACCATCGCCAACAAGCTCGGTGTCGAAAAGCTCATCATGATCGGCGACAGAGCCCAGCTGCAGCCGATCGAGGCGGGCAAATCATTCTCGCTCATCCAGGCGGATAATCCCGCGATGGCGCGTCTCGATACAAGCCTGAGGCAGCGCACAGAGCATATGAAGGAAGCGGCAGGGCTCGCCCGGTCTGGAAACTTCAAGGAGAGCTTCGAGAGGCTTGGAGAAAGGGTTGTAGAGGCGGGCAAAGACCACTTGGAGGTGACCGCCAAAACATGGCTCGATCTTTCAGCTGAAGACCGCGATCGCACCGCGATCTATTCGTCGGGTCGTGACGCGCGCTCTCTGCTGAACCGAATGGTGCAGGATGGTTTGCGGGCGGAAGGAAAGGTCACCGGCGAAGGGCTTAAACTGACCACGCTCCTCCCAGCCCACGCCACCCGCGAAGAGCTGCGCTATCCCGGAACTTACCGAGAGGGGCAGCTCCTCGAGGTCATGCGCCATAACGCTCCGGGTGATCTCCTGCGAGGACGATACGACGTCGAAGGAGTAGACGAACAGGGAAGAGTGCTGCTGCGCAACGAGAATGGAAAACTCCAAAGGTTTGACCCGTCGAGGATCGATCCTGCCGACAAGCGCGATGCTCTGCGTCTTTCAGAAAAGCATGAAGAGATGGTCTTTGAGGGCGACAAGGTGCGCTGGACCGAGAAGGACGACGCCCGCAAGCTGATGAAGTCCGAAGAAGCCAAGGTGCTCAAAATCAAGGACGGCGTTGTCACCGTCGAAAACCGAAATGGCGACACGGTCGAACTGAAACAGGGCGACAGGATGCTTGAACGCATGGGGCTCGCCTACACGCTCAACATGCACCAGGCGCAAGGGGATACTCGCGATATGGCAATCGGCGAGATGCATTCCTCTGCGCGCCACCTGTCGAACCAAAGACTGGCGCTGGTGATGATGACCCGGGTGCGCGATGACATCACGATCATCACCAACGACAAAGACCGGCTGCTCGCCCAAATCGGGCGCAACCCTGGAGACAAGACCAGCGCATTGGAAACACTTGGCGAAAAGCAGGTCGAACTGCCCAAAGGGGGCGGACCGGCTCGGGACTTCCATCCGAAGATTCCCGATCATCTGCGGAGCAGCGATGACAAGCTAACGCCGCTTCCAAATGTCAATCGCGACAGCTTGCGAGCCGTGCCGCAGATCGATCTGCCTGAACGCAACATCGAACGGAGTCGATAGGAGGACCACGATGAGCGACCAATCACACCGCGCGACGCAAGGTGAACACAAAGGTGGGACCTTCGCCGAGCCGCACGCCCATGAGCCGATACTCTCAAGCATCGTAGAGCACGCCGGTCTTCAGGAAATCGCCTATGCAGAGGAGGGGCGGGATTATGTCGTGTGCGATGCGAGCGTGCATGGCGCCCAAGGATGCGCCGACAAGCGAGAAGCCGCATCGCACCAGCAGGTGGCCGCAGAATGCGCAGCGCTGGGCCTTGCCATCCTTATAGCCGTGCTGGTGGGGTCTTTGGCTGTCACCTTCGTCAACCTCATCACCAAACTCGCGGCGCCAGTAGTCAAGCATCGGGTTTACACGGTCTTCCCAAAACATCCCCTGCCAACAATCGAGCCTGAAGGAGAATCAAACCATGGCTTTTGACTATGAAGACGCCGGAACATTTGGCAGCGAACGCGAAGCGAAAGACTGGGCGCATCGCAACAGGGTGGACTTGCGAGATCTGCACATCCGCAATCTTGGAGGCGACCGCGTTGAGGTCGGCATTCGCAAGAGCTCGTACGACAAGAGCGAAGGTTACGATAATCGATACGGGCAGCGACGCAACGGATTTTGGCGCTGATGCCTGCTGACGTCGATCAAAATCTCAAAACCATCGAGAGAAAACATCTTTGGGGAAGTAGACAGGCGCGACCGCAATGTTGGTTCTGCATAAGCTTTATGCGAGTCTCGTTCTCTCGCTGTCGCGCGAAGACCTGCCAGCCCTGCTAACAATCTGACAAGGCATATAGAGCGACAGAACAATAAATGGCAGACTAGAAGATACCAACTTCGATATCTTCGATCTATTAACACCTTGCGAAAAAGGGAAGCGACATCCGTAATCTGCCACCACGCTTTTCAGCAATTCTGGTCATGGCCCTTTGGGCGTCATGCTACCCCTTGATAACGATAAGTCTCGACAGCGCTCCGCATCTGACCTTTGCTGTGATGCGCGCTGCGATCGCCGGCTCGCTTCTTCTCGGCGTGGCCCTTATGCTGCGGCGAACCTTCCCGGTGGATCTGGAAAGCTGGGGTTGGATAGGCCTTGCTGGATTGGGCATGACAGGGTTGGGCTATTATGGAATGTTCCACGCCGCCGAATTCGTATCGCCCGGATTGGCAACGGTTATTGCTAACAGTCAGCCCCTGATCGCGGCGGTGTTGGCTTTTCTCTTCTTGGGAGAGCGGCTTTCAAAATGGGGCTGGGTTGGTCTTCTGCTTGGATTTGTCGGCATCTTGGCCATCGCCGCACCGCAAATGCTTCAAGGACCGATCTCCATGACAACCGGGTTGTTTTACGTGGTCCTTGCGGCGAGCGGCGTCGCGGTCGGAAATATAGCGATCAAAAAGTTGGCTGGGCGCGTGGACGCTGCGATGGCGATGGGGCTGCAACTTCTGATCGGGGCGCTGCCACTTGGCCTTATTGCCAGCCTGACCGAAACGCCAAGCGACATTGAATGGTCGCTGATATTCATCCTGAGCCTGTTGGGCTTGAGCATTCCTGGGACCGCTATTGCGTTCTGGCTTTGGCAGGTCACGCTGTCCAACCTCGAACTATCGAAAGCCAATGTGTTCAGTTTTCTGGTACCCGTTTTCGGACTCACCATCGGCAGCGCCTTCTTCGGAGAACGTCTCACGCTGCTCATTGTCATCGGCACCGTTATCGCCACTTCAGGGGTACTGATCACGACTGCCCGGTTTGCTTCCAAACCGGACAGCGCAGACGGACACAGCGTCGGAATTGCGGCGAGCGAAAACAGTTAAAGGCGTTCTCCGCCCGCCAGCCAAACAATCAATGCGGTGCAGCACCCATCAGGGGCTGCGCTGATTTAGAGAGCGCGCGAGCTGGAGTGATAGCGCTGGATCTTCCAGTTTCCACCGGGTTCATGCGTCAATACCGATGTGGCGACGCCCTTCCGGTCGAACACACGTCCGTCGGTCAACTCGATCCGGTAGCGATACGTTTCACGGCCCAAAGCGGCATGCTTGCCAAGCATCTCGATTTCGGTTTGCGTGTCGAAGAACTCGAACGTTTTGATCGCGTCGAGCTCGGGGCCCAGATGGTGCTCCATGTACTCGGCAAAGGTGCCTTCGACCTTACCGTTCTCGACGACAAGCGACGCATCGGCGAACAGTGCCATCATCGCACCTTCATCACGCTGCGTCAGCGCATCGCGATATGCCGTCAACGCTGCCATGGGAGCTGCATGCATCTGATGGTGTGCTTGTTGGTGGCTTTCGGGCTTGTATTGATCATGGTGCTGCGCGGCCGCGGGCGAAGCCAACAAGACGGCTGAAGCCAGCAGAGTATTCAAAAAATAGGACATGTTTGTCTCCCTAGAACCAGAATCTTACGCCAATGACGTAGTTTGTTACACTCGAATCTTCGCCCTCTGTACGCGCGAAATCGCGACTGTTGCCGACCCTCCATTCCTGTTCGATCCCGATATAGGGCGCGAACTCGCGTGCGAATTCGTAGCGCAGGCGGATGCCCGCCTCGATCGTGTCGATGCCTGCACCGATGCCGAGCTCGGGAATATCCTGAGCCGACAGCGAGATTTCGCCGCGGGGTTGCAGAATTAGACGCTGGGTAATCCGCTGATCCACTTCGCCCTCGATCGTGGCAGTCAGATCGCCCTTAGTCGACAGGAATGCCGCAGCATCGACTTCGAATTGATACGGGACAAGGCCCTGGATCCCGACGACGGCATGTGTCCGTTCAGGTCCAGTGAAATCCTGCCGGACACCGGCCTGGAAATCGAAAAACGGCGCGATTGCCCGGCTCCATAAAGCCTGCACCTCGGCTGTTTCGATTGATTCGCCGAAACCACCTTCGCCTTCGGACTTGAACCACAATTTGTTGTAGTCGCCGCCGTAATAGCCCTGGACGTCCCAAAGGTAGCCGTCGTCGCCGTCCCGCATCCGATATTCGAACCGGTCGCCCTGGAACCAGAAAACGGGCGTACCGCTAACCTCTTTGGTCACCGCTTCGCGCGAGGCCGCCATTTCCTCGGCGCCGACAAAGGCGTCCGCGGCAAAGGCCGGGCCTTGGAGCGCTTCGGGCGGGGGAGGGCCCTCGGGGATAGTCATATGGTCGGCCTCTGCCCCATGATCCATTTGTGAATGGTCCATCACCTGATGATCGGCACTTTCAGCTGGCTGCTCTTCCTCTGAAGACGGCTCGCTTTCGCTTTTCGCCTCCTGATCCTGATGGGCCGCATGGCTTTGGTCTTGCGCCAGCGCCGAGGCTGGCAGGGCAAGCAGGGGCAAAGCAAAGATGATGCTTGTATGTTTCATCAGGCCCCTCCCGCTTCGAGCGGTCGGACCGTGACAACTTGGAACATCCCAGTGTGCATGTGGTAAAACAGGTGGCAGTGGAACGCCCAATCGCCGCGCTCATCGGCGGTCAGATCGAACTGCGCACTGCCGTCCGGTTGAACGTTGACGGTATGTTTCAGCGGCTGACGGCCATCCGGGGCACCGTTGACAAGCTCGAAGAAATGCCCGTGTAGATGGATCGGGTGCACCATCATCGTGTTATTGATCAGTTTGACGCGCACACGCTCATTGTAAGCGAACTGTATCGGCTCGGTGATCTCGTTAAACTTCTTGCCGTCAAACGACCACATATACCGTTCCATGTTGCCGGTGAGATGAATGGTCTTCATCCGGCTTGGGCGACGATTGTCCTTGTTGGGCTTTTCCGCAACCAGTTGACCATAATTGAGAACCCGGTGATCGACATCGTTGAGCCCTAGGCCAGGGAAATCCATTCGGTCGATAGGATTGGCCGCCACAGAATCGATACCTGGACCGACTTTCACATTGGGCGGAAGCAATGAGGTGTCGCGCATCTTCATGGCGCCCATACCCGCCATTGCGCCTGCGGCTTCGGAACCATGGTCCATGCCGGCCATCGCGTCTCCACCGCCGGATCCGTGATCCATACCAGCCATCGTGCCCGCGCCTTCGGAACCATGGTCCATGCCGGCCATGCCCATATCGGTCATGGTCAGAACCGGCGGTTTCCTAAGCGCTGGCACACCAGCTCGTGCGCCCGGGCGGCTCGCCAGTGTGGCAACACCCATGCCCGAACGGTCGATTGATTCCGCGACAATCGTGTGCGCTTCGCCATTCGGTTCGATTATAACGTCATAGGTTTCGGCCACGCCGATCTGGAATTCATCGGTCTCGACCGGTTGTACATTTTGCCCGTCAGCTTGAACGACGGTCATCGGGAGGCCCGGGATACGAATATTGAAATAGGTCATCGCCGCGCCGTTGATGAAGCGCAGGCGCACCCGTTCCCCGGGGTTGAAGAGGTATTCGAGATCATCGGCGGGACCATGCCCGTTGATGAGGTAGGTATAGGTCGCGCCGCTGACATCCGAGATATCGGTCGGCATCATCCGCATCTTTGCCCACATACGGCGCTGCTCGCCGCTCAGATCGTAATCGTCGGTCCAGCTATTCTGGTTGTAGTTGAAATAGCCCTCGCCGACCTTGAGCTTCTTCATGATCGTGTAGGGACTCATCGTCGTCCAGTCGGACAGCATCACCACGTAGTCGCGATCGTATTGGTATGGCTCGGTTTCGATTGGATCGACAATAAGAGGACCGTAATGGCCAAGCGGCTCCTGCAGCGTATGCGCATGCCACCAATAGGTGCCTGATTGCCGGATCGGGAACTCATAGCGGTATGTCTCGCCCGGCTCGACCGCTGACATGCTTACGCCCGGAACCCCGTCCATCAGGAAGGGCACCAGCAGTCCGTGCCAATGGATCGAGGTGCCGTGACCGCTGCGATTGACGAGATCGACCGCGAGGTTCTGGCCTTCCTTGAGCCGCACAAGCGGACCTGGGATCGTGCCATTTACCGCGACGCCCGGACCGCGCCGTGATCCGGTTGTGAAGGTCGTATCGGCAACCGTCATCGTGAGGTGCTCGCCTGACAGGACATCGCTGCCGCGGCGAGCGACGGTTCCGCCCTCCGCACCGCGCGCCCAGGCGGGCATGGCACCCGCAAGACCGAGCAGCCCTGCCCCGCCAACGCCTGTGCCGATGAATTTCCGTCGATTGATCGCGACCATTTAGGGCTCCTGTAATAGTCGTACACTCCCAATTACGCACATCGCGCAGCTACCCCTCAAAAATCCTTCAAACGCTCTCTCAAACGCTTGCGGGCGCGGTAAATGCGGGTTTCGACCGTTTTTTCGCTAACCCCCAGAAGCGCTGCTGCTTCGGCTTGGGTTCGATCGTCCATGATCACCAGGACCAAAGCCTCGCGCAGGCGGATTGGAAGCCGCTCGATTTCAGTTGTCAGCCGCCGAAGCTCGTCGCGCTGCGCTGCGACCTCTTCTGGATCCGGGCTTTCGTCCGCGACGAAAAGCGTTTCGGTGGGCGTATCCAAACCGAACAGGCGCGCTGCCTTGCGCTTGCGGAGCTGGTCGCGGCACTTGTTGAGCACAACGGTCGTCAGATATGGGCCGATCGGACGCTCAGGGTCGAGCCGGTAGCGCGCCAGCCAAACTGATGCTAGCGCCTCCTGTACGGCATCCTCGGCTTGATGCGTCCCGCCCAGCATTCGACCTGCAAGCGAGATCAGCCGCGCAAAATGAGGTTCAACCAGAGTCCCGAAGGCTGCCCTGCTACCGCCAATTGCGCGCCGGATCAGCGCTGCGTCAGAATGATTTTCGAGCGCCGACACGGAGCGGCTAGTTGCTGGGATCGCCGGTGAGCGCCCTCGAAACTTGGCGGTCGAAGGCGCGCTGTTGTTCCGGGTCGAGTATCTCGCGCATATCGAACACGTGCTGGACCGTCGCCTCTTGCAACGCTCCCATACGCGCGTGGACATCATCAATTGCCGCGCTGACCTCCGGTCCAAACTCATGCTCTTTTTCCATCGCCTGCGCGAGCCGCGCATTCGATGCACGTAGAGATCCTTCGAGCGCCGAGCGTTCGACTGCGTAGCGCGCTTCGAGAGTCTCAAGCTCCCTATCCTGCTTGTCGGTGAGGACCAGTTCCTCATGAACAAATTGATGCAGGCTACCGGCGCGCTCTTGATTTAGCCACCGATCCGCAGCGATCGCCCCGAGGCAGCCGGCCAAGGCAGCAAAAAGAACTGCAAAAATGAGCTGGCGCGTCTTCAAGGTCTAGTCACCTACATGAAGAAGGACGGCCGGCGAAAGCTGATCACCGGCCGCAAAATCGCTATAGACGACCTGCGGTGGTGGGCCGAATCCGTATGGGACTCCAGTGACCCCCATGCCCGCGCTTAGGCCGATCATAAACAGACCGGAAAAAAGCGCGGCGCGGCGGCGGCGATCTGCGATTTCACCGAGCTGGCCAGCGCGCTGCCAGACCCCGTCCATGAAGTCCGGTGGCTGCTGTGCAAAAGCCTGCGATCCCAACAATTTCAAGGATGAGTCGAGTGAAGAATGATCTACCATGAGCGGCCTCTCTTTTGTTCCAGTTCCTATACGCCCGAGCCAGTCTCAGCCCTCAAGAAAATGTTGAGGGGTGGACCCGGTTCGTTCGTAACAGGAAATATGAGCATATACACCCGCCTCGGTATCGCGCCCCTTATTGCAGCGCTTCTGCTGTCCGCCCCTCTCAATGCGCATAAAGGGCATCAGGACGATATGTCCGATGAAGAGATGGTGATGATGGAGGTTGGTCTGGCCGATGTCGAGGACATGCACGCGATGGACCATGCTGCATCCCCCGGGGATGACCCGAGTGTTGCCGATCCCGCGCAAGCAATGACGCCGGCGCAGGTGATGCAGCAAAGGATCGAAGAAAATCGGCTTTCGTCTCTGAGCGATTTGATTTCTCGGCTGCATCCTGCCGTTGTCCATTTTCCAATCGCGCTGCTTCTCCTTGCTGGAATGGCAGAGGTTGCGATGAAATGGTCTCCGAGCGTTGGCCTTCAAACAATCGTCAGGCTTCTCGTAGCCTTCGGAACTATCGGAGCAATCATCGCGGTCCTTTTTGGCTGGTTTGCAGGAGGCTGGAGGCTCGACGATCAATCGTCTAATCTCGCAATTCATCGCTGGAATGGGACGGCCATCGCGGTGCTTGGCATTGCGGCTTGGACACTAGCAGTCCGCGATGGCGGTCGTACACGGTTGCGAATTTTGCTGGCGATCATCGCCGCAGCCATTATCGTCCAAGGCTACTATGGCGGAGAGATGGCCCGTGGCCCCAACCATCTGGGGATCATGTGATGAGCGATTCCGCCAAGTCTGAGAATGCGCGCACCTTTACACCCGCTCTTGGCAAAGGCTGGCTGACACCATTCTATGACGCTGCCATCGCTTTGCTCACGCGTGAAGAGGCATGGCGCGGCGCGCTGGTTCGCGCCGCAGCCTTGGTGCCAGATGACAAAGTGATCGACGTCGGAAGCGGTACCGGCAGCTTGCTGCGCGAACTAATGGCGAGCTGCCCACCCACCGACCTGGCTGGCGTCGAACCCGATCCGGATGCACTGGCAATAGCACGCCGTAAGTTTGGCGATGCCTCAGATTTGATCCGATGGCACAATGGTTTCCTCGATACTCTGAGCTTGCCTAAAGGGTGGCGGCCCAACAAGATTGTTAGCAGCCTTGTCCTTCATCAGGTGCCGCTTAAGCAGAAGCGTTTGATCCTTGAGCAAATTTCTGCCCTGTTGGCGCCGGGCGGAATGGTCCTGATTGCCGACTACATGCATCAGGAGAGCCCGCTGATGCGCAAGCTTTTTCGCATCACAGTCCAGCAGCTCGATGGGCGCGAGGACACCCAGCCCAATGCGGATGGGATCGTCGAACGTCACCTCCAGGACATCTTTGAAGACGCCGAACGTCTGCAGGTTTTTCAGACCGCTACCGGGGCGATCTCGCTCTGGCGCGCAACCAAGAAAGGAGCCGGGAATTGACCCGCACACCCCATAATCGAAGTCTTCGCAAGTCGCTCCTGGGCACAGCGTTTCTCGCGCTTGCAGCCTGTTCAAGCGTCGCGCAGGCGGCAAGCTACACGATGTTTCGTGATCCCGGCTGTGGATGCTGCGTGAAATGGGCGGAACATTTCGAAGAGGGCATGGACGCACACGTCACGACGACGAACAGCACCGATATGGCGGAAGTCAAAATGGACAAAGGCGTGTCGCGCGAGCTGTGGTCCTGCCATACCATGGAGGTCGAAGGCTATGTCATCGAAGGCCATGTTCCTACAGCGGCGATCGAGAAGCTTCTGCGCGAACGTCCTGAAGGCGTAACGGGCCTTGCTGTACCGGGTATGCCGCTTGGCTCGCCCGGCATGGAAGCCACTAAGCGCGTCCAACCCTATCAAGTCATCGCCTTCGGCAGCATCGGCCAGCGCGTTTTCGCGAGTTACCCCTGATATTGCTTTCAACCCCGCTCATGATCCGAAGCCGAGAATTCGATCTCCCAAGGCAGAAAGCCTTGATTATGACCTCAATCGGATCATTTTGCCATCTTCTCAACAAGCGCGATAAGCTCAGCGACCTTTTCCGACTGGTCGACTGTGTCATTAGAAGCGAGAGCTTCTTGGATGCAGTGTTTTGCGTGAATATCGAGGACCTTAATCCGTGCTTTCCGGGCAGCGGCCTCAAGCGCGATGAGTTGCTGGAGGATGTCGACGCAGTAGCGGTCCTCTTCCATCATTTTGATAATGCCTCGGGCCTGGCCTTCAACCCGCCGCATGCGAGTGATCGGGTCTGCAAACTTGCTCACATTCTCTTCGTCCATCGTCGCTTCTCCTTTGTCGAGACCCATTCCCGATTTCGATGCCACTTGCAAATCTTACGATATATACTATACCCCCCTATGGGATATGTGAAGGAGAAATTTGATGACTGATGGAACTCTGCGAGCCGCAATCACACGTTGGGGATGGACGATAAGCCTGTTCCTGCTGATCAGTTTCATAGTGTGCGTGGCGTTCGGCCTTCTCGCGCCCACGCAATTTCACATGTACGAAGCTTGGGAGCCGCTGCTGCCAGGATTTGAGTGGCTGACTTGGCCCGGTTTCTTCGCCGGTGCAGTCGGAAGCTTCCTGTACGGGTGGTACATCGCCATTCTCGCGGTGCCGCTGTATCGCTTCTTCAGCAAGAGCCGGCGGCCTTCGTAATCTGAAAACAACGACGGCATTCCCATCGCAGCCGGAGGCTTTCGAGCAAGGGATGGCATCACAACGAAATGGAGCAAGCGATGGACCACTCTCATTGCGATCACGACCACGCCAGCGCCCCTATCTCAAGTGACGTGAGATATGACAAGGTCCCGGTTGACTATAGTGGGACCGTCTATACGTGCCCAATGCACCCGGAAGTGCGGCAGACCAGGATGGGGTCCTGCCCGATTTGCGGGATGGGCCTCGAGCTTGAATCCGCCGCCATGGTTGAAGACGGGCCGAATCCCGAACTGGTCGATTTCACCAGACGCTTCTGGGTCGGCGCGGTTCTTACACTGCCGCTGCTCATACTCACTATGGGGCCTTTTCTGGGCTGGTCAGGCGTGCGCGAGATATTTGGCGAGCGGAGCACGCTCTGGATCGAATTCGTTCTTGGCACACCCGTGGTTTTGTGGTGCGGCTGGCCATTCCTCCAGCGCGGCTTGAACTCGTTCAGAACCTGGAATCTGAACATGTTCTCTCTGATCGCAATGGGCGTAAGCGCGGCATGGCTATTCAGCGTCGTTGCAATCATTGCACCCGGCGTCTTTCCGGATGGCTTTCGCGACGCTAACGGTCATGTCGGCGTCTACTTCGAAGCAGCAGCCGTGATTGTGACGCTCGTCCTATTGGGGCAGGTCATGGAGCTGCGCGCTCGGGAAGGCACCGGCAAAGCCATTCGAGCGCTTCTGGATCTAGCCGCCAAGACTGCCCGGGTGATCCGGGACGATGGATCAGAAGAGGAGATCCCGCTCGAACATGTCGCGGTGGGCGACAGGGTTCGCGTGCGCCCGGGTGAAAAAGTTCCGGTGGACGGCACGGTGCTTAAAGGACGCTCCTCGATCGATGAAAGCATGATCACAGGCGAACCTGTGCCCGTTGAGAAGGTAGAAGGCGAAACGGTCACTGGCGCGACGATCAATGGCACGGGTAGCCTCGAGATAGAGGCAAGACGGGTCGGCTCAGACACAATGCTTGCCCAGATTGTCGATATGGTTGCTGCCGCCCAGCGCTCGCGCGCACCAATCCAGAAATATGCCGACAAGGTGGCCGGACTGTTCGTCCCGGCAGTCATTGCGATTGCGGTCCTGGCATTTATCGCGTGGGCAGTCTGGGGACCGCAGCCTTCATTGGCTTATGCACTGGTCGCTGCGGTTGCAGTGCTGATTATCGCATGTCCATGTGCTTTGGGCCTCGCAACGCCGATGTCGATTATGACTGCGACGGGCCGCGGCGCGCAAGTTGGTGTGTTGATCAAGAACGCCGAGGCACTTGAGCGCTTTGAGACCATCGACACATTGATCGTCGACAAGACAGGCACCCTCACCGAGGGCAAACCGCGACTGATGGCCGTGATGGCCGAGCCAGGCTTTGACCAAACGGAGATACTCCGACTGGCAGCTTCGCTTGAGCGAGGGTCAGAGCATCCCCTTGCCGAAGCGATCGTGAGGGGCGCAGAAGAGCGTAGCATTGAGCTGACAAGCGCTGAAGACTTCGAAGCGATTACGGGCAAGGGCGTGATAGGACGGGTCTCCGAAAAGTCGGTGGCTCTCGGCAATCTTGCGCTGGTGACGGATATGGGCCTTGATAGCGGGTCTCTGAACGAAATAGCCAATACGAGGCGTGACGAAGGTGAGACCGTCATGTTTGTCGTCGTCGACCGCCAGATCGGAGGACTCCTAGCGGTGGCTGATCCGGTTAAGGAAACAACACCGGCCGCGATTCGATCGCTACACGAGCTCGGACTTACGATCATCATGGCCACAGGCGATAACGAACGCACCGCAAAGGCCGTCGCGAACCGGCTCGGTATCGACAAGATCGAAGCTGGAGTGCTGCCCGACGACAAAGCCAGGCTCATTTCTCAGTTGCAGGCGGAAGGCGCGAAAGTTGCTATGGCCGGAGACGGCGTCAACGATGCGCCAGCACTAGCGCAGGCAGATGTCGGCATCGCCATGGGAACCGGGGCGGATGTGGCCATCGAGAGCGCCGGGATTACTCTGGTCAGAGGCAACCTTGATGGGATTGTTCGCGCCCGGAAGCTGGCGCGCGCCACCATGCGCAATATCCGGCAAAACCTCTTCTTCGCGCTCATCTACAATGCGTCTGGCGTGCCAGTCGCCGCAGGATTGCTCTATCCATTCTTCGGAATTCTGATCAGCCCGATGTTCGCTGCCTTCGCTATGAGTGCCTCCTCGATCTCAGTTGTGGTGAATTCCCTGCGATTGCGAAGTGCGGACCTATAACCGGTTTTAATCCGATTGATCCAACAGGCAGTCGAAACATTGTCGCCTCGCCCGGCGGAGGACGTGCTTCACCGCAAATATGAATTTATCGAGATTTTTTTGAGGGGCGACGTCGATCCTTCCGTACCGATCATTAGCGCCTTCTTCTTCCAAGAATTTAAGCAATGGGGTACATTTTGCCTGCGCACGAGCACCGCGACAAGACTAGCGACAAGCAATCGATAAGCCTTTTGGGCGGCGTTGCGATGGGAACTGGCGTGATGATTGGCGCTGGAATTTTCGCGCTCACGGGCCAGATTGCCGAACTTGCCGGCCCCCTGTTTCCGCTGTCCTTTGTTGCGGGCGCTTTGGTAACGTCGCTCGCGGCTTACAGCTACATCAAGATGTCAAACAAGTGGCCATCTTCTGGCGGGATCGCGATGATCCTTCAGAAGGCATATGGGCCCGGCGTGGTTGCGGCATCGGCGTCTTTGCTGATGGCTCTATCGATGGTTATCAATGAAAGCCTTGTTGCCAGAACCTTCGCCACATACGCGCTGCGTCCGTTTGGCCTCGAAACTACCGGGTGGTTGGTTTCTCTTGCAGCATTGGCACTCATAGTATTCGCCTACCTCGTCAACGCCGCCGGCAACAAATCGGTAAGCGGATTCTCGGTCATAATGTCTGCGATCAAAATAGGCGGGATCGTCCTCTTCGCCGTAGCTGCCATATGGGCTAGCGGCTTTTCTTCCGGCGCTTTTTCGCAAACGGTCTCAATGACTGGAGCGGAAGCCCTGTTCGCTTCGGTCGCCTTTTCCATACTGGCCTTCAAGGGCTTCACCACCATCACCAATAGCGGTGGTGAGTTGGTCGATCCGCACAAGAATGTCGGCCGCACGATCATGATTTCGATTGCTGTCTGCATCGTAGTGTATCTTCTTGTCGCGATTGCTGTTGGCTCAAGTCTGAGCCTTGAAGAGATTGCCAAGGCGCGTGACTATTCGCTGGCAGCCGCTGCGCGGCCCACCCTGGGCGAGCTGGGCTTCTATTTCACCGTGACGATCGCAATCGCCGCCACGACGTCGGGCGTCATTGCGAGTGTTTTCGCCGTTTCTCGCATGCTTACAATGCTCACGGAAATGAAGATGATCCCGCATAGCCACTTCGGCATGTCAGGCGGGATACGAAGCCATATGCTGGTCTACACGGTTGTGGTCGCGGGAACACTGGCCGTCCTGTTTGATCTTTCGCGGATCGCTTCGCTGGGAGCTTTCTTTTATCTCGTAATGGACATGCTTATCCATTGGGGCGTTTTCCGCAATCTTCGCAAAGAGGTGGGCGCGCGCGCATCCATCCTGCTTGCCGCTCTTGCCGCGGACGCCGTTGTGCTGGCCGCCTTCACCTCGGTGAAACTGAAAAGCGATCCTGCGATTGTAGCCTATGCCGCTTTGGGGATCGCCACGGTCTTCTTAGCCGAATGGTACTATCTGTCGCGGAAGTCCGACGACCCTCACGAAGTGACCGAGCATGAGGCGACGGAAGAATGACTAACGGCACTGCTAATCTGTCGGGTTGTCCGCGGGCCGCCCATCTTTTGTGAAACCAATACGCTGAAGCACTGTAGCTTACAGGCATGCGAAAAACCGTAAAACGAGGCATTTCATGGCGACGAAAACAGCTCAAGTCTATCGGATGGTCATGGAGGACCATGTCTGTCCTTATGGCATCAAAACCGTCGACTTGCTCAAGCGGCAGGGCTTCAAAGTTGACGACAACCATCTCACAACCAGGGAACAGACCGACGCCTTCAAGGAGAAGCACGACGTCGAAACCACGCCACAGACGTTTATAGATGAGAAGCGGATCGGCGGGTATGACGACGTTCGTGAACACTTTGGTAAAAGCCGTTCTCAGCCCAAGGAAGGTGAGACCAGCTATCAGCCTGTTGTCGCTATATTCTTGGTCGCGCTTTTGCTTGGGCTCGGGCTAAGCTGGTCGTTCTTTGGCACACCCTTCACCATTCGCGCTGGAGAATGGTTCGTCAGTCTGTCGATGACTTTGCTTGCTCTCCAAAAGCTACAGGATGTGCGCAGCTTCTCGACAATGTTTCTCAATTACGACCTGCTCGCTCAGCGATGGGTGCCTTACTCGTTCGTATATCCCTTCGGCGAAGCTGCGGCCGGCATCTTAATGAGTGCAGGCGCACTTGTGTGGCTGTCCGCGCCGCTTGCACTGTTTATTGGCACGGTTGGAGCCGTCAGCGTATTCAAAGCCGTCTACATCGATAAACGCGAGCTCAAGTGCGCCTGTGTCGGCGGAAGCAGCAACGTACCGCTGGGTTTCGTATCACTGACCGAGAACCTGTTCATGATCGCCATGGGTTTGTGGATGGGAGCGAAGGCGCTGGGTTGGATCAGTGTCTGATCGTTCCGAAACCTCCGATACTGTAATTGCAGAAGATACCGCCTCGTGGCGTCAGACTTATGATGCCAATGCACGACTTTACACCCTTATGTCGGCCGGCTTTCATCTCACCGGCGTTGCCCGGCAGCGTAGGCATATGATCGACGCACTTCGGCTGCAAGAAGGCGATATTGTCATCGATCTTTGCTGCGGATCGGGACAAAATTTCGCAGAACTTCAGCGGCGCATCGGTGCAAGCGGACGACTTATCGGCGTCGACATTTCTCGCAACATGCTCTCGATCGCGCGAGAGCTGATCGACAAAAAGGGGTGGGAGAACGTCGAACTCATCGAGGCTGATGTGGCCGATTACGATCCACCTTCGGCAATGCGCGCGGCGATCTCAACTTTCGGTCTGGATATCGTGCCAAGTGCAGAGCGCATCGTCGAAGCCTTTGCCCATAAGATGCCTGAGGGTACGCGTCTGGGCCTACTTGGTTCACAGGAACCGGAGAACTGGCCCGACTGGCTCGTGCGTCTCGGCATCTGGATCAACAAGCCGTGCGATATAGAGCGAAAACACCTTTCAATTCGACCGGATAAGGCGGCTGCGCGGGCTCTTGAGGAAGAGCGGCGTAAGAATTTTTGGTTCGGGATTTTCTATTGGTCCGTTTGCACTAACACGGGGCACGGGCGAAAGTTGGAGCAGGGGCCCATGCAATGATGCTCCTCGCCCTATCAGTCGCAACGGTTTTGTTTCTGTTATCGATCATTTCTCATCTGGGTATTCTTGGCATTGCCCATTCGCTTTTGGATAGGCGCAACGACCTGATCGCGAAGCTTGCTGTGTCACTGCTGGTTCTTCTCTCACATCTTTTCGTTGCTGCGCTGTTCGCGGTCGGTTTCTGGATTGGGATCGAGCTAGATCTTGGCAGCTTCGACAAGACATCCACGATGGGATGGATGGATTATTTCTATTTTTCGCTGATCAACGTGACGACCCTGGGTCTGGGAGACATCTATCCCACACACCACCTGAGAGTCCTTGCTGGCATCGAAGCTCTCACTGGCTTCGCTCTAATCAGCTGTTCAGCGCAGCTATTCTGGAAAATGATGACGAACGGAGCAAAGGAATGAATGACAGCACACATCACTCTGAGGGAGGCGGGGGCGGTAGTTACTGGCGTTTCATGGCGATGGTTTCGACCTCCACCGTCATCATGTTCTTTCTGATGTATTCAAACACATTCGATGCCGACGATATTTTCTGGAGCGAAACACGTTTTTGGATGACGTTTGTGATGGGCGGGATGATGATGATCGTCATGCTCCTTTTCATGTGGGGTATGTACAAGGATCGGACCAAGAATTTCATCATCCTAGGAGTGGGGGCGCTTACATTCGCGCTCGCTCTCTGGCTCGTCCGCAGTCAGACGACCGTCGATGATACTGAATACATGGCCGCCATGATCCCCCACCATTCGATCGCGATCATGACTAGCGAGCGCGCAAGTCTCAAAGACCCCCGCGTCCGTGAGCTGGCCAAGGCCATCATCGTGGCCCAGCGCCGCGAAATCGCCGAAATGAAATATCTCATCGACGATATCGAGGAAAACGGTGTCCGAACCGAAGAACGCCTTCCCGAGGAGATGCAAAAATGAAGAAGATCTTGATCATAACGCTTGCAGCGCTTCCGCTGGCGGGCTGCAACTCCAACACGGCACCAGGCAACGATAGGGAGGCCGCAATGGACTCTCCGAGCCCTGCCGCACCGATTGAAGCAGCCGAGGAGGCGCTTGCAAATGTAAGCCCAGGGCTGATGCTTCCGGAAACGATGACGGACGCCGATCTTACCGCGCTTGGTGCGGAGAAATTGTGCCAGTTTCGCCTTACCGAGATTGCGTTCCCAAGCTTCGTTTATGGTGTCGATGGCAATGGAGCGATAAAGATCAACGGCAGACTGATCCCCGTTTCAGCTGATGGGCCGGACAGCTATTCAAGCGGCGAGCTTCGCATCAAAACACGCATGCTCGATGATGAAGGAACGGCCGGTCTGCAAATGCAGGAAATGATCGTTGTCGCACCGCGCGCCAAAGACGAGTTCGGCTTTTGGGGCTACACAACATGCGGAAAAGACCAGATCTAATGGCGAATGGCCGACAAAGTATTCTGATTATCGGTCAGCTTCCCCGACACGCTCGCGCCATGCGCGCGTACGGTCACACCGGACACACAATATGAGCCAACCAGAGAAGATCGCCGTTTTTGGTGCCGGTGGCAGCACTGGAGCTGAAGTTCTGAAGCGCGCGCGAAAACGCGGCCTCAGCATTCGCGCACTTGAACATAGCCTGCCGGAGCAAAGCGAACGCATTGCTGGTTTTGAGTATGTCAAGTGCGACGTGTTGCAAGGCGATCTGAGCGAGGCCCTTGAGGGCTGCGATGCTGTCATTTCGGCGCTCGGCGTCGCATTCGGGCCGCGAACCGCCATCGATCCTCCTCCCCTATACACCGAGGGTACAAGGAACATCGTAAAGGCTATGGACAAGCTGGAGGCCAAGCGCATAGCAGTCATATCCGCCGCTTTTGTCGCGCATCAACCGAGCGTCCCAGCTTGGTTTGAACTCACCGCCCAGCCGGCGCTTGCTAATATCCTCGAACAGATGCGCGCAATGGAAGCGATGCTGCAAGCCCATGAACATCTACAATGGACTGCGGCGCGCCCGGGTTGGTTGCTGGACGAACCATTCACAGGCGAGGCGGTTGTATCGGACGAGAGGCTGGCCGAAGGCTGCTTTCGCTGTCGTCATGCCGATCTGGCCGAATGCCTCCTCGACTTCATCTGCGAAAACAGCTGGCTCCAAGCCAAACCAGCGATCGGCAAGCCGGAGGCAGGCGAATTTGAAAGTCTCGCTGCGGTCAAGTCAGAATTGGAGCTCGACCTCTAGCGTCTTAGCGTGACCACGCGAGACGCGGTTTGTTCGTTCGGCAAAAACAAGACGGAAAAGACTATGCTTTTGGAAAAGATCAAAACATCCGGCCTGTCACACCTGTCCTATCTCATCGGATCCGGAGGAAAAGCGGCGGTGATTGATCCGCGGCGCGACTGCGACGTGTATCTCGAAAGGGCGCGTTCCGATGGATTGGAGATTACCCATATCTTCGAGACCCATCGTAACGAGGATCTCGTAACCGGTTCGCCGATCCTCGCCCAGATTACCGGAGCAAAGGTCTTCCATGGCCCTAACGCAGGAGGCGAAGTGAGATTTGCCGAAACCGTGAGAGAGGGCGACAAGTTTAAAATCGGTCAGCTCATTATCGAAATACTTGAGACACCCGGCCACACCGACGACCATCTTGCATTCGTTATCCATGACAACGCCTATCCTGAAGGTCCTGTCGGGGTTTTCACCGGTGATGCCTTGTTCGTTGGCGATGTCGGGCGGACCGATTTCTATCCCGACCGCGAGCGCGAAGTCGCCGGTTCGCTTTACGACTCGCTCGAAAAGCTAAAGGCGCTTGGAGACCAGACGATCATCTATCCTGCGCACGGGGCCGGTTCGGTCTGTGGCTCGGGAATGGCAGAGCGCGAATTCTCGACCATCGGGCACGAGCGCCGCAATAATCCGCGCTTGCAAATCGAAGATCGAGAGGCCTTTATCGAGGCGAAGGTGGCGGAGCACCATTACCAACCTCCCTATTTCCGACTTATGGAACGCCTCAACCTCCAAGGTACGGCGGCCGCCCCTCGTATCATGCGCCCGCGCCGGTTGAGTCTATCGGAGCTGCGTGACGTCAAGACGGATCACTTAGTCGATGTGCGGGAGCCGATGGCTTATGCTTCGGGTCATTTTCCCGGATCAATGTGTTTGCCTGTTGGCATGATCTCCGCTTTTGCTGGGTGGTTTATCCGCGAGGGAGAAACGGTGGTTTTGGTGGGGGCCGACGAAGACCAGCTCTCCGAGGCGATGTCGCATCTGACGCGCATCGGGGTCGACAACATTCTCGGCGGTTACAATGGGGTGGTTCCAGCGGCAGCCAACGGCATCGGAATGGACTCTATCGCGATGATCGACACCGTCGCCGTCAAATCAAGGCTCGAGAAGGAAGAAGCCAACTGGACCTTGCTCGACGTTCGCGATGCAGAGGAGCGGGCAAATATGGCAATCCAGACATCGGAGCACATCTATGTCGGGGAACTCAACGAGCGCTGGACGGAACTCGATAAGCAGCGCCATTTCACGCTTATGTGCGCCAGCGGGATGAGAGCTAGCGTCGCGGCGGGCTGGCTTGCCAGTCAAGGTTTCAAGCAGCTCGATATCTACCTTGGCACGATGGGAGCATGGATGAATGATTCTCAGTAGTTCAAACGATATGACTGCGAACGCATTCGACTGCGGACACAATCCTGTTGCCCAATTGCACTGGGTCATCTAGGGAATTCGTGTGTCTTTTCTTCGCACCCTTGCACTTATGTCGTTATGCATCGGCCTTGTATTTCAGGTGTCTGCCCAGGCATCGGCTATGCCGCAGTCTGAGACGATGCTTGCGTCTGACTGTGCCGAAATGCAGCATCATGCATCGGAGGAAGAAGGGCACCATGGGGCTGGCGAGGATGCTAACGGCGCGTGCCAACAAATGTCGATCGACTGCCTTCTTTCGATGAACGCGATTTCTCCCGTTTGGATTGGAACCGATCAGGGAATTTCTCTAGAGAAGCCGATTGGCGAAGACTTGACGTATCTAAGAGGAAGCGAACCGCAATTCGGCAGCCGGGTGTCAGATCCGGACAGTCCGCCTCCCCGATTCTAACTCGATTACAGAGAATAGCGGCGCATTGCGCCCTTTCTAAGCGTTGCCTGAGCGTATCGATGCATCCTTAGTTGCATCAATCAGCTTGCTGGCGCGCAGCATTCCTTTCGAGTGAGAATACTTCATGAAATGGTTCATAGGCGGAGCCCTCGTCGCGGCTCTATTGCCAACACACATCGCATTTGCGCAGCCACTAGGTTATGAAGAAGCCTTGCGCGCTGCGCGTGAAGATCAGCCGCTTTTGCAGGCCGGTGAAATGCGTGTCCGGGGATCGCGCGAAGCCTCACAAGCCGCAGACGCACTTCCGGACCCTATTCTGCGCGGCGGAATTGCCAATCTACCGGTCACCGGACCGGTCGCCTTCGAATTGGATCGCCAGCTCCCCACGCAGATTA
>Ga0194024_1000010_pt1 | contig 62176 bp, 88 predicted proteins | sample IW13Sep16_MG_FD_140337 | JGI IMG/M metagenome (GOLD analysis project Ga0194024, IMG submission 140337) | Freshwater microbial communities from the Broadkill River, Lewes, Delaware, United States - IW13Sep16_MG | ecosystem: Environmental > Aquatic > Freshwater > River | place: USA: Delaware...
AGGAACATACTAAATAAGCTATACCCCCTTATATAAGGGGGTTATCCAACATTGGGACGAGGTTGACAAATGTCTACAGTTTTTAAACTGAAGCGTAGTTCGGTAAAGGGGAAAGCACCAACTACGTCAAATATAGCACTAGGTGAAATTGCGATCAACACAAATGATGGTCGCCTCTTTTTCAAAACAACAGATAGTGCATCCTCTAGTGCAATCGTCACATTGCGTGAGATTTCTGGTGGCACTGGAATAACTGAAACTGCAGGTGAAATCAGTATTACCAATAGTGGCGTTGTTGCTGCTACTTACGGTTCCTCAACTGAGATACCCGTCCTTTCAATCAACGCACAAGGTCAAGTAGATTCCGCAACCACGGTAAGTGTTGCAGGAGTTTCTGGTCTTGCATATGACTCCGACACAAACCTTCTGACTCTTTCTACTGCAGACGGTGGGTCATATTCTGTAAAAATAAACATGGACACCTTTGGGGATTCTGATACTACAGACGATCTCACCGAAGGGTCTACTAACCTGTATTATACCGATGCACGTGTACAGACCAAACTAGGTAATGTTACTGGACACATCCTTCCGGCTACAGATAGTGCATACGACTTAGGTTCACCGACTAAAAAGTTCCGTGATTTGTACCTAAATGGACAGTCTATCTATCTTGGCAATCTAGTCCTCAGTGAACACAATGATCAACTTAACGTACATAATGGATCTGGCACACAGAAAAAGTTTGATTTGGCGGCTAACACTACCTCTGATATAACAGAGGGAACAAATCAATACTTTACTACCGCAAGAGCACGAAATGTATTGAGTGTTCAAGGTGGGGCACTATCTTATGATAGTGCTTCTGGTGTCATCACTTATAGTGAAGTCGCTTATGGTGGTTTCGATTCTGACTTTGCACAGAAGACTACCTCAGATCTGACCGAAGGGTCTAATCTTTATTACACAGACGCACGTGCACGTGGATCAATTTCAGTTAACGATGTAGGTGGTGATGGATCACTTGGATACAATAGTGGTACTGGTGTCCTTACCTATACAGGGCCATCTGCCGCAGAAACTCGTGCACATTTTTCTGGTGGTACTGGTGTCACAATTACAAGTGGTTCTGTCGCAATTGGTCAGTCGGTTGGCACAACCGATGACGTAACCTTCGGTAAGGTTACTCAAGACAGTGCTGTCGCTAATAGCATTCAACTCAATAGACAACAGGGTCGCCCAAATCATGTTGCGGGTACTCTTTTCTTTGACTCTGATCACCAGAAAGCACTCTCTGTCAACATGTCTACGAGAGAGAACCCAAATCCAGATGTAACTCTGAATATCGGTCAAGAGATATTCGTTTATGTTCATAACCTAACTGGTGCTCAGATTAACAACGGTGATGCGGTCTATATCTCTGGAACTGCACACGGTAAACACCCACAAGTATCTCTTGCTCGTGCGGATATGTCGTCAACAGGTAATCCTACTGGTCTTGCGACAATGGACATTCCAGACGGAGGACATGGTTGGGTAACAAGATACGGTATTGTCCGTGATGTAAACACTGGTAGTTTTGCTGCTGGTTCTACACTATATCTTTCTGCTGATTCCGCAGGTAAGTGGACATCAACCGAAGTTACTGTAGATACTGGATATCCTTTCCATATTGGTCGTGTTCTGACTGCTGACTCTAGTGTTGGTACAATCCTTGTAGACGGATTCAGTGAACACTTTGAGTATCTGCGTATTGAAGATAGACTGAAAGTCTCAGGTAGACTTGAAGCGGACTCTGCATCATTACTGAATGTTCAGTTTGACACAACTAGGTTTGATTCGCATCAACCATATAGTGAAGGTCTATTATACTACGATGCCAAACATAAGACACTGAACTATAATGATGACATCACTGGTATGGTTCACGAGATTGGTCTTCAAGAACACCAACGTGTTTATAATAATAGTGGTGCATTAATTAGAAAAGGTTCCGCACTATACTTTAGTGGTAACTATACTTCAGGTATTATTGATGTTCCGACTGTTGGTCTTGCAGACGCAACAGACGTAAACGCATACAACGCTCAAGGTATTGCTGCTCAAGACATTCCAAACAACTCTTACGGTCACTGTTTGATTGCTGGTCAATTGACCCAAGTCAATACTGCACACTTGAGTGACGGAACGAACTTCTTCGTATCCGTGACTACGCCTGGCTCACACCAAAACGAATCTCCGACATATCCAAACTTCCCAATGTGTTTGGGTTGGGTTGTTAAGAGTGGTGATTCAGACAATGGTATCTTACTTGTCAATCAACAGAACCACTCAGTTAACTCATTCCGTGTAAGAACTTCTGCACACATTGGTACAGACTTACAGGTTGACGGTAACTTAACCATTTTAGGTAGTACCACTACTGTAGGTACTTCGAACGTAACACAGGGTGCACCGTTCTATCGTCTTAACGAAGGTGATGCGATTGGTGAAGCAGGGACAGCGTTTACTGGTACTGGTCTTGACGATGCATTCTTTGCAGGACACTTTACAGGAACTACTGCACAAACTTACTATGTCAAGATTGACGGTGTAGGAACTGGTGCAGGTGGAGTTGATACCTTTGCAGTTGCTCTAGGTACTGACAGTGCGTTTGCATCTCCGATTCTTACAAAACAAAACATTACAGGTAGTCCACAACTCATTCACTCTGCTGATAATATCTCAGTTGAGTTTGGTGCAACTACAGGTCACGACTCTGGTGACAGATGGTCGGGTACTGCATCTCCTGTAAACGTAGATACTGGTTTCTTCACAAACCGAAACACTGGTACAAGTGGTGTTGGTTATACTCATATGGGTATATTCTTCGATGTCACTGATGAGAAGTGGAAGTTAGTAGATGAATACGACTCCACACCAGTAGGGTCAATCAATACTGGAGACGCATCATTTAGTCTTGCGACTCTTGTTGCAAGTAGATTTGAAGGTAATGTCACTGGTGCATTAACAGGTAATGCAGATACAGCAACCGCACTTGCAACTGGTAGAAACTTCTCCTTAACAGGTGACATCACTGCAAACGCTGTATCGTTTGATGGTACAGGTGCAGTTACACTTACAACTGCATACAATCCAGGCAGTATCGTAAACGCAGATATCAACGCATCTGCAAATATCGCTGATACTAAACTTGCGACTATTAGTACTGCGGGTAAAGTTCAGAACTCTGCGACTACTGCGACAAATGCAAACACTGGTTCAACCATTGTTGCTCGTGATGCATCTGGTGACTTTAACGCAGGTACAGTAACATTAGACGAACTGTTTGTCGGTAATCTGCATGTAGACTCTGCAGATATAACTACCATTGCAAGAGCAGGTATCAGTGGATCTGGATCTCTGTCTTACAACTCTTCCACTGGTGATATGTCTTTCACAGAAAGAACCGCTTCAGAAATTTTGACTGAAATCAAGACTGTGGATGGTGCAGCGTCTGGTCTTGACGCAGATTTACTAGACGGGCAACAAGGATCTCATTACAGAATAAACGTGTATAACTCTTCGGGGACACTACTTAACTAAGGTAAAGAAATGGCAATTCCAAATACAAGAGATGAATTAATTGACTACTGTCTAAGAGCACTGGGTAGTCCGGTAATCGAAATTAATGTCGCTGACGAACAGATCGAAGATCGTGTTGATGAAGCGTTACAGTGGTTTCGTGAACATCATCCGGATGGATCTAGACGTTTCTATTTGTCTCATCAAATGACTCAATCTGATATCGACAATCGATTTATTGATTTGGGTACAGATGTTATGTGTGTCGTTCGAATGTTCCCAGTAGAGAACGTTACTGCATCAACCAATTTCTTTGACATCAAATACCAGATGATGCTAAACGATATTACTGACCTAAATAACTACGCAGGAGATATTGCATATTACGAACAAATGCAACAACACTTGTCGTTACTTGATATGAAATTAAGCGGTGTCCCTATTATCAATTTTGATAGACAGGGTTCTAGACTTCATTTCTATCATTCAAAAGAGGACTTTGTGGTAGGTAACTATATAATGTTAGAAGTATATGCTGATATTGATCCGGACACTGGTGTGTTAGCGGATTATAATTCTCTGTGGAATCACAAGTTTTTAAAGAATTATACCACAGCATTGATCAAACGTCAATGGGGTATCAACATGTCTAAGTTCGAAGGTATGACACTGCCTGGCGGGGTGACCATATCGGGTAGACAGATTCTCGAAGATGCGAATCAAGACATTGAAAACGTCATGACTAAATTTAGGGAAGAAGAAGATATCGGGCCAGCGTTCTTCGTGGGGTAATTAATGGCAACTAATCCATGGATTTCAAGAGGTGCACGTAACGAGCAAGGCTTGTACGAAGACCTAGTAATAGAGTCTTTAAAGTTTTACGGAGAAGACGTATATTACCTACCTCGTGAAATCGTCAACAAAGATAAAGTGTTCCTTGATGACGTACCGTCACGGTTCTCTGATGCCTATAAGATAGAGATGTATATTGAGAACCAAGAAGGGTTCGATGGCGAAGGAGATCTGTTCTCTAAGTTCGGTGTAGAATTACGTGATCAAGCAACATTCGTGGTTGCACGTAGACGATGGAAGAAACTGATCGGGGACAAACTGGATGCATATAACTTCCGTCCACGTGAAGGTGATATCATCTATCTGCCTATGTCTCAGTCCATGTTCGAGATCTTTAAAGTCGAGACAGAAACTCCGTTCTATCAGTTAAGTAATCTACCAACCTTCCGACTTCAGTGTGAGTTGTTTGAGTACAACGATGAAGACTTTGATACTGATATCGATAATATCGATGTGGTTGAAGATGAGTCTGCATATCAGTACAAACTCACTATGCGTTCACCTGCAGCAGCAACCGCAACTGGTTCTACTACGATTAGTCCAGACGGTGTTGTTGGTGAAATAGAAATAGAAAGTCTTGGTTTCGGATACACAACCGCACCTACAGTTACTATTGGTACTAACCCCGGCGGTCTGTCAAAACTCGGCAACAGTTCTTTAGATGTTAACCGTGGTCGTGGTCTAGAACAAACTTACGCCTTGACGGGTGCACAAGGTACAGTAGAGATGTGGGTTCAAACAACTACTTTACCTAATGCAGGAGAACAAGTAGTACTGTTTAAAACTGGTGGTAGTGGATCTGATCCAGAAAATGTTTACTTCTGGGGTATTGACAATTTAGGACAACTGGTATATAGTAGAGAAGATAATGGGGGAGGTTCAATCACTAGTTTAACTGGTGGTACTGCTCTATTCGCCACAGGTACTTGGCACCACATACTGATTGGTGCATTTGACACTAATAACTTAGTAATCTATTTTGACGGTAACAAGGTTCTCGACACACTTCTCGCAGGTGTGACATGGAACTTTGTAGGAACCAACGGATTCTCTGTAGGTTCTACTGCCGCACGAACAGTAGATGGAGTAGACTGGAAAGCACTCAACGGATACATTGATGAGTTCCGTGTACAGACTGGATCTAAGACACAAATTTTAGAACCCAGATATTCAACTCCGGGCAACAGTGATTCTATCGATACCGATGACAATGGTGCTGAGTGGACTGCTAATCCAACTTACGATGCAACACTACAACACTTCAATGCGGTCAGTGCAACTGCAACTGCAACAATCAATACCGATGGTACATTGAATGCGGTAGAACTTCTTACTTCAGGTATCTACTACAACGCTCCACCTACTATTACTTTTTCTGCACCATACTCAGGTGGTAACTATAAGAAGAATGCAGTGGTCACTCAAACTACACCATCCTATACTATAAGAGGTGAGGTAGGTAGATGGTCTGATTCTGACAACGTTCTTTATCTCGCACACGTAGGTGCAACAGACGGAAAGTATCATACGTTCAATACAACAAATGCTCTTGTCAGTGACGCTGCCACTTATTCACCTAGTCTGGTCGAAGAGTTGAATTATATACAACAGATAGACAACGTGGGTAACGACGAACCTGTCGCACAGAATAAATACTTTGATGACTTTGAGGGAGACTTCCTAGACTTCTCTGAGAGTAATCCATTTGGAGACATGTCGTAATGTTTGGAACTCATTTCTATCATAAACGTGTTCGAACTGCCGTATCGGTATTCGGATCTATGTTCAATAATTTATACGTATTACGACAGAACTCTGCCGGTGAGGTTATCTCTCAGGTTAAGGTTCCTCTATCATACGCACCTAAGAGAAATTTCTTAGAACGTCTTCAACAGATGACGAATCAGGAAGATGCGGAACGTAGAGTTGCGATGAAGTTGCCTCGCATGTCGTTCGAAATAACTGCAATGACATATGATTCTATCAGACAGTTACCGAAGACTAATGTCTTCTCGACTTCTATCGCAGGTGACAACACAAAGAGAAACAAGTTCTTCGCAACCACACCCTACGATATCTCGTTTGATGTAAACATATACGCAAAGTCTCAAGACGATGCGTTACAAATTGTCGAACAGATTTTACCATACTTTAGTCCTCAGTACACAGTCAGTGTAAAACCCTTTGGGGCAACTCATCCGGACATCAAAGAAGATGTACCGATTATTCTACAGTCGATATCGATGAGTGATGACTTCGAAGGATCTATTGGGGATCGTAGAACGATTGTTTACACACTCAATTTCAATATGAAAATTGCATTCTATGGCCCGATGAGTGATAGTAAACTTATTCGTGAAGTTAACAACCAACTATATATTCTTGAAGGAGATAGTAACACTCCAGTATTCCAACATCGTATACAAATCACACCAACCCCTGTAGGAGTGAGTGTAGATAGTGATTATGGATTTAACGAACTCTATGTGGATAGTGCATTATAATGACAGACAAAGTAGAAACGGATCACGAGTATTCTCGTGAAGTCCTCTATGACCTAATTGAAAAAGGTCAAGAGGGTATTGAAGAGATGATGGAACTGGCAAAGCAGTCAGAGCATCCTCGTGCATTTGAAGTACTTGCCACTATGATCAAGAATACGGCAGAGACTACTGATCGTCTACTTGCCCTACACACCACTAAAAAGAAACTAGAAGTTATGGATCGTCCTGCTTTAGAAAACAAGAGTGGAGACACCAATAACATTTTTATAGGATCAACCACAGATCTGCAAAGATTCTTACAGAATGAGAAGACCGTGATTGAACATGACGATACAGAATAAAGAATCCTACTTAGGTAACCCGAATGTAAAAAGGGATGGGGTATCAGAAGAATGGGACGCACACAAAATTACCGAATACAAGAAGTGTATGGAAGATCCTGCATACTTCTGTACAAACTATGTGAAGGTGGTGCACCTTGACAAAGGATTGGTGGACTTCAAGTTATACCCATATCAGGAACAAATGTTCCACCATTTCAGAGATAATAGATTTTCTATTGTACTTGCTTGTCGCCAGTCTGGGAAGTCTATATCGTCAGTTGGGTTCCTCCTTTGGTTCGCTATATTCCACCCTGAGAAAACTATTGCCATTCTTGCCAACAAGGGGGCAACCGCAAGAGAGATGCTCTCAAGAGTCACCCTCATGTTGGAGAATCTCCCGTTCTTTTTACAGCCCGGTTGTAAGGCTCTTAATAAGGGTTCAATTGAGTTTTCTAATAATTCTCGAATCATTGCTGCTGCTACTAGTGGGTCTTCTATTCGTGGTATGTCTGTTAACCTGCTTTTTCTTGATGAGTTTGCTTTCGTTGAAAACGCTACTGAGTTCTATACGTCAACGTATCCAGTAATCTCATCTGGTAAAGACACCAAAGTAATTATCACGTCTACCGCAAACGGTATCGGTAATCAGTTCGAAAAGATCTGGACAGGAGCAGTACAAGGCACGAATGAATATAAACCATATCGTGTAGACTGGTGGGACGTGCCAGGCAGGGACGAGAAATGGAAGGCAGAGACAATTGCGAATACATCTCAATTGCAATTCGACCAAGAATTTGGTAACACCTTTTTTGGGACAGGTGATACCCTAATTAACGCAGAGACTCTTATGTCCCTACGTGCACTGAACCCCAAACAAATTTTAGAGTCCGGTGACTTACTAGTTTATCAAGAACCAATACCAGAACATGAATACATCATGACGGTTGATGTCTCGAAGGGAAGAGGACAGGATTATTCTACCTTTCAGGTCATCGATATTACGGAGCGTCCTTTCCGGCAAGTAGCTGCCTATCGCTGTAACACTATATCTCCCTTACTGCTTCCAAACATTATATATAAGTATGCGAATCTCTACAATGAAGCGTGGGTAGTAGTCGAGGCAAACGATTCTGGTCAAGTGGTTTGTAATGGTTTATACTATGATTTAGAGTATGAGAACCTACACACGACCAGTGCGATTAAATCAAACGCACTGGGTATCGAAATGAACCGTAAGGTTAAACGTCTGGGTTGTTCCTCAATCAAGGATATTCTCGAAGGAGATAAATTAAAGATCGTAGATGAGAATACAATTCTAGAGATCTCCACATTCGTTGCAAAGGGTCAGTCTTACGAAGCATCCGATGGTAATCATGATGATCTCATGATGAATCTGGTGATGTTTGGGTACTTTGTATCTACTCAGTTCTTTTCAGATATGACCGACATCAATATGAAACAGATGTTGTTCGATGAAAGGATGAAACAAATTGAGGATGATGTAGTCCCATTTGGGTTTGTGGATGATGGATCTGATTGGGCAGAACAACAGGATCTTAATACAGGTTGGCACTCGTTTGAAACGGTGACAACTCCAGATGACTTCTGAAAATCACAATTAACATAAATAAAGGTATTGAACATAACCGTATTATGATAACCGTATTATTCGTTAACGAAACTAAAGGAAAATGCTATGGCTGTCAAACCCGCATCTCCTAGAATCAATATCAGCGAAATCGACAAAACAGGCATTGTTCCTGCAGTCGGTGCCTCTGGTGGTGCATTCGTAGGAAACTTTCGTTGGGGGCCCGTACATGAGAGAACACTGATCGCAGATGAAACTGGATTGGTTACTACTTTTGGAGCACCCAACACCGCTAATTCAGTGGACTTTCACTCCGCTGCTTACTTTCTAAAATACTCACAGACTTTACAAGTTGTACGTGAGAACAACGGTGGGCAAAACGCTCACAGTGCTATCACCAAATTTGCCGGTGATTCAGATGGTAACTCAATGATTGTAAATAATCAATCACATTGGGAAAACACTGTTTCTTCTGCTGTTGGTGAGGGTGCATCTGCAACTTCATCTGGTACTTGGATTGCAAAATATCCAGGCGACTTAGGTAATGCTCTTACTGTATCTTTCTGTCCTGCAGGTGATTCTGCAAGTGCAGATCACTTTACAGGTTGGGCATATGCTGATGAATTTGATGCTGCTCCCGGCACTTCAACTTATGCATCTAACAACGGTGCATCTAACGACGAAGTTCACGTTGCAATCGTTGACCGTACTGGTGCCATCTCTGGTACTGTAGGTTCTGTCCTCGAAAAGTTTGCATTCTTATCTGTTGCCAAAGGCGCAGTAACTCCGGACAATTCTCCGAATTACATCTCTGACGTACTGAACGATAACTCGCAGTACATCTGGAATGGTTACTTCGGTGATGACTCTGCATTCGGATCATCTTTCTCTAACATGGGTGGTAACTGGGGTGATACTCCTACTATCGATACTCCTGTTAACTACGGTCTTAGTGCCGCACTGACTGATGGAATGCGTACAGTTAAACTTGGTGGCGGACAAGCTTCTGCTACTCTGGGAACTGGAGACTACTCCGCAGGATTCGATTTATTCGAAGACAAACTTGCAACAGAGATTGATTTCTTGATCGCTCCTCAACACAGTAACGTGGCAAACGCTACTACTGTTGTGAATGATCTTGTATCAATTGCAAACACTCGTAAAGATTGTGTTGTTCTGACATCTGTTGATAAAGCAGGTATCGTGGGCAAAACTGACGCACAAGCACAGACCAACGCTGTGACGGTAGCGAATACATTTACGAAATCATCGTACTTAGTTGTTGATAACAACTACTTCAAGATATTTGATAAGTACAACGACACTTACATCAACATCCCTGCCGCATCTAGTACTGCGGGTCTAATGGCATCTACGGATATCGTTGCAGATCCTTGGTATTCACCTGCAGGTCAGAGACGTGGTAACTATCGTGGTGTTACTGATATCTTGGCAAATCCAAATCAAACCCAACGTGACGCACTGTACAAAGCAGGTGTCAACCCTATCGCAAACATTCCGGGCACTGGTCTGATTCTGTTTGGTGATAAGACGTTGGAGAGCAGACCTTCTGCATTTGACCGTATCAACGTGAGACGTTTGTTCATCTCTATTGAGAAGTCAATCAGTGAAGCTGCGAAAAACGTAATGTTCGAATTCAACGATGAGTTTACTCGTGCTGAGTTCGTAAACATTGTAGAACCTTTCCTCAGAAGAGTGAAGGGTCGTAGGGGTATTACCGACTTCCGTGTCGTTTGTGACGAAACAAACAACACTCAAGAGGTGATTGATAATAACCAATTCGTTGCAAACATCTTTGTGAAACCTGCACGTTCTATCAACTTCGTTCAATTGAACTTTGTTGCTGTTAGAACTGGTGTAGACTTCGAAGAGATTGTTGGCACGGTAGGCGCATAAGGAGTAGACCATGGCTATTTTAGGCGTAGATGACTTTAAGTCTAAACTAAAAGGTGGTGGCGCTCGTCCTAACCTCTTTAACGTGAAGATGAACTTTCCCGCATACGCCCTTGGTGATGCGGAACTTACTTCCTTTATGTGTAAAGCAGCAGCGCTTCCTGCATCCACAGTAAATGTGATCTCGGTTCCTTTCCGTGGTCGCCAGTTGAAAATTGCGGGTGACCGTACATTTGAAACTTGGACAGTAACCGTTATTAACGATACTGACTTTGCTATCCGTGATGCGATGGAACGTTGGATGAACGGCATCAATTCTCATAACGCAAATACTGGATTTAATGATCCTGCTGAATATCAAACCGATCTGTCAGTAGAGCAGTTGGACAAAGATGGTATTGTATTGAAAACATACAACTTCCGTTCTTGTTTCCCAACCTCTATTGCTGCTATCGAACTGTCTTACGAGACTGTCGATACGGTTGAAGAATTCGCAGTGGAATTCCAAGTCCAGTACTGGGAGTCAAATACAACTAGTTAAGTTGTTACTAAATAAGTGCATGGGTAGGATAATCTGCCCATGCATTTTTTAGACTGAGGTTAATAAATGGCAGATGACAATAACAACGTAGTGAAGTTATTTGGATTCGAAATCCGTAGATCGGGTAAGAAAGATCCAAGCAAAGAGAATGAGAAGTTACCGTCTATCGTCCCAAAAACGGATGATGATGGTGCGGGTTATGTTACTGCGTCCGGTTCTCACTACGGACAATACATTGATATCAATGGTGACACTGCGAAGGATAATGCAGAACTCATCATGAAGTATCGTGGGGTTGCTCAACATCCAGAAGTGGATGCGGCAATCGAAGACATTGTAAATGAATCTGTATCCGGATCCGAAATGGAATCCGCTGTAGATTTAAACTTAGATGGTATCGAAACGTCTGACAAGATCAAGAAGATCATGCAAGAAGAGTTCGACGGCATCTGTGCTATGTTAAATTTTAATGAGTTGGGTCATGATATCTTCCGTTCATGGTATATTGACGGTAGACTTGTACACCATCTCGTAGTAAACGAATCCGCATTGAGTGCAGGTATCCAAGAGATCCGCATGATCGATGCAACCAAAATTCGTAAAGTTAAAGAAGTCAAATATAAAAAGGATACGAAGACAGGGGCAAAGGTTGTAGATAAGACCGAAGAGTTCTATGTATTCCAAGAGAAATCTGGTAATACTCAGAACGCAGTTAAACTGTCTCCGGATGCTGTTTCGTATGTGACTTCGGGTCTAACAGACCCAACACGTAAACGTGTAGTATCATATCTACACAAGGCAATCAAACCCATCAACCAATTAAGGATGATGGAAGACTCTCTGGTGATCTATCGTCTTGCACGTGCACCTGAGAGAAGAATTTTCTATATTGATGTAGGTAACTTACCGCCAGGCAAGGCGGAGACGCACATGAAAGATATCATGTCTCGTTATAGAAACAAGTTAGTCTACGATGCTGATACAGGTCAATTAAAAGATGACCGTAAGCACATGTCAATGTTAGAAGATTTCTGGCTACCTCGTAAAGAAGGTGGTCGTGGTACTGAGATTTCAACACTGCCAGGCGGTGAGAACTTAGGTCAGATAGATGACATCATCTATTTCCAGAAGAGATTGTATCGTTCGTTGAACGTACCTATCAATCGTCTGGAACAAGAGGCACAGTTCTCACTAGGAAGATCTACTGAGATATCAAGGGACGAAGTTAAGTTCCAGAAATTCGTAGATCGATTGCGTAAACGTTTCGGTGGACTGTTCACTTCTATCTTGAAGAAGCAGTTGATTCTGAAAGGGGTGATCACAGAACAAGACTGGGATCAATGGAAGAACGATATTCAAATTGACTTCATCCGTGACAACCACTTTACAGAACTGAAGAACGCTGAGTTGTTAAAAGAACGTTTGGATACGATGGATCGTATTTCAACCTACGTAGGTGAGTACTTCTCACGTGAGTGGGTCATGAAGAACGTCATGATGTTCTCTGATGAGGACATCGAAAAAATGAGAAGTGAAGTCGAAGGCGAGAATGATGCCGGAGATGAAGATGAACCTAATGATGACTTTGGAGGTCAATAATGAGTGAAGTAGAACAAACAGTCGAAAACGAAGAGGAAGTAGTTACGAATCCTATTGAGGAATTGATCGATGCTATTGCAGGTCAGAATTTCAATCAGGCACAGAAACACTTCGACGCTACCCTTGGCGACAAGATGCATGACGCACTAGAGGCGGAAAAGGTTGCAGTCGCACAAAGCATTTACTCCGATGCAGAGGAAGAAATTGAAATACCGTTGGAAGACGATGAACTAGATGAACTGGAGAATGAGTATGAAGAAGATGATTCAGAAGAAGTGGAAGAACTTCAACAAGATGATGAAGTCGGGGAGACTTCATAAAGTAATAAAAATTGTTCTTTAAAGAACTAATTTGTATAAATAATAAGTACTGAGGAAACTCTATGAGAACTTTTAAAGAAATCCGTGAGGCAAAAATGCCGAAGGGTAAAGTTGTCTTCAATAAGAAGATAGACAAAGTGCCCGTGGTTATCACGAAGGGATCAAAGGGTTTCACTGTGCACATTGATGGTGATATGTTAGACACCTTCAAGTCACAAAAAGAGGCAGAAAAAACTGCCGCAACAGTTGTAAAGGAACTGAAGTAAATGAAATTAATCAGCGAATACTATGAAAACGACATTCAGTGTATTGTCGAAAAGAAAGAAGACGGTGAGAAGAAATACACCATCGAAGGCGTATTCGCTCAAGCAGATCAAAAAAACCGTAACGGACGTGTCTACCCTAAACCTATTATGGAAAGGGCAGTAGGTAAGTACGTTAAGGAACAGGTTAGCAAGAAGAGGGCAGTAGGTGAGTTGAATCACCCCGAAGGCCCAACTGTTAATCTTGATAAAGTTTCACATCTCATTACTGACCTTAAATTTGAGGGCAATAATGTGGTTGGAAAGGCACAAATTTTAGACACTCCGATGGGAAAGATTGTAAAAGGTCTTCTTGAGGGTGGTGTTCAATTAGGCGTGTCAACTCGTGGTATGGGAAGTCTAGAGAACCGAAATGGTGTCGCATACGTAAAAGATGATTTTCATCTTGCAACGGTGGACATAGTACAAGATCCCTCCGCACCTGATGCATTTGTTAATGGTATAATGGAAGGTGTAGATTGGGTCTGGAATAACGGCATTTTGGAACCTCAGATAATTGAACAGATTGAGACAGAAATAAAAACAGCACCGAAAGCATTTCGTCCAGAAGTGCAAATTCGGGAGTTTAAAAATTTCCTCTCGTTAATCAAATCGAAAATGTAAGGAGTCTATAATGACTGATGAAAACAAAGTCGAAGTAGAACTTCACGATGAACTTGATAACGAAATCGTGGAGGAAACTCTCGAAGAAGCTGCACCGAAAGGTAAAGCTGATACAGGTAAGGAACCCGAAGGTGCGGTTAACGAACCTGAGTCTGTAGCATCTGTTGATAAGGCTGGTGACGCAACTAAACAGGCACCTGTGCCTAAGACTAAAGCAGGCATGATCTCTGCTATGTACGGTAAGATGAACGCCATGAAAAAGGTGGATCTTCAAGCTGCATATGGTAAGATGATGGGTGAAGAAGTCGAAGTACAGGACGAAGAAGTAGTTGTGGAAATCGATACTACTGCTGAACTTGATGGAATCATGGAATCAGAGGCAACTCTTTCCGATGAGTTCAAGAACAAGACCGCAGTAATTTTCGAAGCAGCAGTCAAGTCTAAGTTGTCAGAAGAAGTTTCTCGTTTAGAGGAGCAATACAAAGAAGAATTGGCAGAAGAAGTATCTTCTATCAAATCTGAACTTGTAGAGAAAGTTGACAGCTACCTGAACTACGTAGTTGAAACTTGGATGGAAGATAATAAAGTCGCAATTCAAAACGGTCTCCGTACTGAAATTGCTGAAGGCTTTATGAACAAGATGAAGGATCTATTCGTAGAATCTTATATCGATGTTCCTGAATCCAAAGTAGACCTAGTTGACGAACTTGCTTCGCAGGTTGATGAACTCGAAGAGTCTCTCAATCAGCGCACTGGTGAGTCTATTAAACTTGCTGAAGAACTCGAACAGTACAAGCGTGATGCAATCATTGCTGAAGCTGCACGTGATCTTGCAGACACCCAAAAAGAAAAGTTAGCAGAATTGGTTGCTGGCGTTGACTTTGATGATGCAGAAACTTTTGCATCTAAAGTTGCCACTGTCAAGGAATCTTACTTTGCAAAAACCGTAAGTGAAGACGTAGAAATCGTTGATGAAGAACCTGAGACAACTGTCGAAGTATCTTCTTCTATGGAATCTTATCTCACTGCAATCCGTAAAACATCTCGAAACTAAAAGGAATAAGATATGAATTCTTACGATCATCTTATCGAGAAGTGGTCTCCCGTCCTTAACGAAAGTTCTGCTGGCGAGATCAAAGATCACCAAAGACGTGCAGTAACCGCTGCTATTCTCGAAAACCAAGAACGTGCTCTCATCGAAGAGCAAGCACAACACGAAGGTTTTGGTGGACTGACTGAAGCTGCCCCTGGCAACAACACTTCATCTGCCGCTAACTGGAACCCTGTGTTGATTTCACTCGTTCGTCGTGCAATGCCTAACTTAATGGCGTATGACGTATGTGGTGTACAACCTATGTCTGGCCCTACTGGTCTCATCTTTGCGATGAAGGCTCGTTACGGTGCAGGTTCAACTTCAAGCCGTGAGGCATTGTTTAACGAAGCAGAGACTCAATTCTCTGGTGACCGTGCTTCTGGCGGACACGATTCTGACAATGTTTCTGGTTTCAATGGTATCTCTGACGATTCTTCTAACTCTGCTCCAGTACGTACTACTGACTCAAGTGTTGACGATTCACGTCTGACTGCCTTAACTGGATCTCCAATGACTACTGCTGCTGCAGAAGCTTTGGGTGACGGTGTTGGTGCTCCTTTCGCAGAAATGGGTTTCACCATCGAAAAAGCAACCGTGACTGCGAAGTCTCGTGCGCTGAAAGCTGAGTACAGTCTCGAACTTGCACAAGACCTGAAAGCAATCCACGGTCTTGACGCTGAGACAGAACTTGCAAACATTCTCTCTACAGAGATTCTTGCGGAGATTAACCGTGAGGTTATCCGTACTATCAACTCTCAAGCGAAGACTGGTTGTCTTCAAGCCAACGTTACCACTAAAGGTATCTTTGACTTGTCTTCTGACGCTGACGGACGTTGGTCTGCAGAGAAATTCAAAGGTCTTGTAGTACAAATTGACCGTGAGTGCAACGTAATTGCAAAAGAAACTCGTCGTGGAAAGGGTAACGTAGTTATCTGTTCTTCTGACGTTGCTACTGCTCTTGCTGCCTCTGGTATGTTGGACTACACTCCTGCAATGTCTACCAACCTTCAGGTTGATGACACTGGTAACACTTTTGCAGGTACTTTGAATGGTCGTGTACGTGTATACATTGATCCGTATGCATCTACTGACTACATCACTGTAGGTTACAAAGGTACTAACGCATATGACGCAGGTGTTTTCTACTGCCCATACGTACCTCTGCAAATGGTTAAAGCAGTTGGCGAAGATACTTTCCAACCAAAAATCGGGTTCAAGACTCGTTACGGTATGGCAAGTAACCCATTCGTGGGCGCTACTCCTGCTGACGGACTTGCTGCTGCTAAGTCTAACCAGTACTACAGAATCTTCCGTGTGGACAACATCCTTACGTAAGTACTGTAATAAAAAGAATCTCATTAGAGATCATTTTGGGGGGACGCTGCAGTCCCCCTTTTTTTTGCCTATATGGAAGAGACAAGGTAGTCACTAAAAGAATGGAAGCACAAACTCACAGAGGGATTGTGATATGAGAACAGCGCTGTTCTTACTGTTGCTCTTACCGTTGTCTGCTCATTCTGAGACGGTAATCAACTACGACGATGGATCGACCTATACTCTAGCTGAGAAAGAGAAGATCTACATTACCAAAGGCAAGTTGTTTACACAGAAAAACTACTCCAATGGAAATGTTCATTTTACTCTCCAGAAAGAGCACTCCAAAAGGGACTATGTTCCCGACCCAGATGGAACCGATGATATGGTTATCGGTTCTCATGAATGGTGCAAAGCTTATGTACCGTGGCATGAGGGTCTGACGTTCGATATGATATCATGGCAACGTGCATGTGATACCAACAGAGATGGTAAATATGGTTGCGGTGATGCTGGTTTCGACGTTTCAGAAGACGCAGGGGTCTGTACTTCCGGTTAAAGTCACCCTGACAATAACAGGGGGAGAAATCCCCCTTTTCTTTTTGTATAAATAGAGGTATGAAGATGAACAAACTACACACCTACATTGCACTGTTTCTTATCGGATCCTCTATAATTGTGGGGTGTTCTGATAGCAGTAATAAGTCACCCGATGGTTATTACTTCGAACAACCAGAATACGTCAAGACAGAACTGGAAGTAAAAATGGTCTTGTTTAAAGAGAAGTCAGAGTTTCGCAAAGTTGCGATGGAAAAAGGAGCATGGAATGACGGTACTGTACAAGCGTTTGGGACTATCAATCCAGACGGTAACTCTTGCACCATATACACATATGATGCTACCGTGAAGTATCAACCACACTATTGGGGTCATGAACTTGCACACTGCGTTTATGGAAGGTGGCACCAAGAACAGAACGCAAAGAGAGCACAACAGGCAAGGTTCGAGTAATGGCACTAACAACAAATAGAAACTACTTACAACCTACAGGGTTTAAGTTTATAGTCAACAGACAGAACTATTCAAACCTAGAGTACTTCGCACAGTCACTAGTGCATCCGGGCGCAAGTGTTTCGCCTGTAGAATTACCTACTAGTCGAGTTACACGTGTACCTCTAGCAGGTGACAAGATCAACTATGGTGAGATGTCGGTTGACATTATCCTTGACGAAGACATGACTTCATATAAGGAGATGCAGAACTGGTTGGAACGTATCGTAAATGATGGTCATATCACAGAAGACCGTAATGGTAAAATAGCAACCGCTTCGGACATCACAGTTATAATCCTTAACTCCCACAACAATAATGCGGTCACAATCAAATACCAAGATTGTGTTCCTACATCTATCGGACAGTTAACTCTTGCATCGAACGTGCAGGATGTTGCCTATACTACCTTCAACGTATCATTCAGGTTCAGTCAATTTGTGATAACTTAATATGCAAGTATGTGAAATCAAGAACCCACGAGTTCTTGAACTATTAGAACATTTTCGTTATTTGTATCGTGATAAGTATGACGTAACCCAAACAAATAACATGATAGGATCACTAGAAAGTGACTCTAGGTACTTTACTTCTTGTAAGTATCGTGATATAATAGTAGAAATGGGTAGCGATTTTCGAGGCGATCCTGAGACTGCCCGTTCTTATCCTCTAAAACCAAATCATTACAATGGTGATGATCCTGAGTATAGAAAGGATTTTGAACGTATCGATATTGCACTGCAGACTGAATTGGGTATTAATTCAAACGCACTCTCGCAACTCTACCCACCAGACGGATTTATAGCGTGGCACAATAATGCAAATGCCGTAGGGTACAATCTCATCTTTACTTGGTCTGAGACTGGAGAAGGATGGTTTAAGTATCTGGATAAATATGGTAATGAGATTCTGATCACTGACAAGAAAGGATGGAGTCTCAAGGCAGGTTACTTCGGTAACTATGATGATGGACAACTTTGTTATCATGCCGCATACACAAAGTGTTGGCGACTTACTCAGTCGTTCGTTGTGTCGCAGGATATAGATTATTGGAAAGATTGTATTGAAATGATTGGAGATAAATGATGTTAGACCTTGATTCGATTTTGAAAGAATGGGAAGTAGACTGTGAAATTAGTGATGCTGAGTTAGACAAGAACTCACGTGAGACACCTAAGTTACATGCAAAGTATTTGCAGTACTTGTCTATCACCAAGTTAAATCTCAAACGTGCAGAGAACTCCCAACTAGTCTTACTCAAAGAGAAGTGGCACTACTACAATGGGTCAATGGATGAGATGTCTATCAAAGATAGGGGTTGGAATCCTGATCCTCTTGAAGGGTTACGTGTACTAAAGGGTGACATGGATCGATACTATGACGCAGATCCAGAGATCCAAAAGTCCGAAGAGAAGATTGCATATTTAAAAACGTTGATCGACACACTTAAAGAAATACTAGATAATCTTAAATGGAGACATCAAACCATTAAGAATATCATTGATTGGAGACGATTGCAGGCTGGTGGATAATACGATACGAGTACGGATGTTGAGTCATTCGTACATGGCAATAGAATCAAACCCGCACCAAGAGCAGGAGTTGCGAGACTTCTTCTCTTTCTATGTGCCGGGCTATAAGTTCATGCCTGCCTATAAAAGAAGGGTCTGGGACGGTAAGATCAAGTTGTACAACATGGTCACCAAACAGATGAACGTTGGTCTGTATCATCACCTACGACAGTTCTGTGCAGAAAGGTTCTATGGTCTACAGATCATCGAAAGTAAAAAATATGGTATCCCGAACGCAAAGGATAAAGTTAAACACCAAGATCTAGTTAAGTACCTTGCGACTCTGGGTGCACCATTCGAACCTAGAGACTATCAGTATGATGCGATTGCACACGGTATAGAAAATAGACGTGCACTGTTACTGTCACCGACAGGTAGTGGTAAGTCATTCATTATCTACAATCTGATACGATACTTGATCGACAAGAAAAAATCTAAGAAGACTCTCATTGTTGTTCCCACAACAAGTCTGGTAGAACAGATGTACAAGGACTTCGAGGACTACGGATATGACGTAGAAAATACTTGTCACAGAATTTATAGTGGTAAGGAGAAGGTCACCGACAAACCTGTTATTATCTCTACGTGGCAGTCCATCTACAAATTTGGTTCTGAATGGTTCGAACAGTTTGATAGTATTTTCGGAGATGAAGTCCATTTATTCAAGGCAAAGTCTCTGTCCACTATGATGGACAAGTGTATCAACGCTAAGTATAGAATAGGTACTACAGGTACACTCGACGGAACTGAGACAAACAAACTCGTGCTCGAAGGTTTATTCGGGCCCGTATTTACGGTGACTACCACCGTGAAACTGCAAGAAGATAAACAACTCTCTGATTTGGATATCTCTGTACTGTTACTAAGATACCACAATGATATCTGTCACAGAATGAAGGACAAGACTTATCAAGAAGAAGTTGACTACATAGTTACCAACGAACGAAGGAATAAGTTTATCACCAAACTCGCCCTTGATCAGAAGGGTAATACACTGGTGATGTTTCAGTTCGTGGAGAAACACGGCAAAGTTTTGTTTGAGATGATTCGAGATCAGGCAGAAGAGGGTCGAAAGGTATTTTATGTGTCTGGTGAAACGGACACCACAGATAGGGAACAGATACGTGGAATTGTTGAGAAACAGAAAAATGCAATTATCGTTGCTAGTCTTGGTACTTTCAGTACTGGTATTAATATCAAGAACCTCCACAACATCATTTTTGCCACACCATCCAAATCACAAGTCAAAGTCTTGCAGTCCATTGGCAGAGGTTTACGAGTGTCAGATGATGGCACGATTACCAAGTTATTCGATATAGCAGATGACATGCATGTGAAGGGACACCAGAATTTCACCTTGAAACATTCGGGAGAAAGAATTCGGATATATACAAGAGAAGGATTTAAATACACAGTATATCCGATAAACCTAAAGGGAAACGATGATGCGGCGTGAATCTATAAAACAGATACTACTTTCAACAGGTGATGAAGTCATTGCAAGAATTGTAGAAGAGGATGATTACGATGTTTTCCTTCGCAACGCTCTTGCTATGCAGTACCAACCTTTAGAAGATGGTGGTCGCATGTACACCTTTAAATTGTTTATGTGCTACCAAGCAGATCCGGAACGAATGATTATGTGTAAGATGGATAAGATAGTTGCGGTAGCGAACCCTGTACCAGAAATGTTAGAGCAATACGAAGCTGCCTGTCACAACATTTTTTACGAGGGTGGTAGTGATTACGGATATGAGGGTCACGGTGATATCGTAGATCCCTACGAAGAGTTAATGAAGAAGATGCGGGATCAGGACAGTGCGAGTAATAATGTCATCGATTTCCCCAAACTTCACTAGGTATATATTCTTTTCCCCAGACGGCAAGCTTATTATATCACGGATTTTTAATTATGTCAAGCGAAAAAAGAAAAAAAGTTGGATTTACTGCATCTGCATTTGATTTACTACATGCAGGACACATCTCTATGTTGCGTGAGGCAAAGACTGTCTGCGACTATTTGATCTGTGGTCTACAGGTAGATCCGTCTCTAGACCGACTAGAGAAGAACAAACCCATCCAAGGGGTCACCGAACGATTCATTCAACTGAGTGCAGTCAAGTACGTGGATGAGATCGTACCGTATGAGTACGAACACGAACTGTTAGATATTCTCGATACCTATCCTATCGACATGAGGATCATTGGTGAGGAGTATCGTGCACTAGAGTTTACAGGAAAAAATCAGTGTCAGTTAAAAGGAATTGAGATCTACTATAATAAAAGGGATCATGGATTCTCTACCTCTAAATTGAGGCAGAAAATAGTTGACAAAGGTCACTAAATGTCATATAATGTTTGAAATACTAGGAGATTTGTAATGGCAACAAAACCAAAAGAAAAACCGCACTACGTTAACAATCGGGAGTTCTCTCTCGCAGTGGTTGAGTACTGTACTAAAGTAAAGGAAGAGGTAGGTAAGGGAAACCCTAGACCTGTCGTTACCGATTACATTGCTACTTGTTTTCTGAAGATCGCAGAAGGATTGTCGCACAAGGCAAACTTTGTCCGGTATACCTATCGTGAAGAGATGGTGATGGACGCAGTGGAGAACTGTCTGAAAGCGATTGAGAATTATGATATCGAAGCAGCGACTCGTTCAGGTAACCCTAATGCATTCGCATACTTTACTCAAATCTCGTGGTATGCATTTCTTCGTAGGATCCAGAAAGAGAAGAAGCAACAGGATATCAAGATGAAGTATATCTCTGAGGCAGATCTTTCTATGTTCATTGAAGAGAACACGGAGGGTGGTTACTCTGACTATAGTAATACTGCTCCATTCGTGGAACAGTTACGTGTTCGAATCGATAGTGTAAAGGATGCAGACAAACACTTCAACACCTATAAGAAAGAAGAGAAGATTCGCAAGAGACGTGCAGTGAATGTAGATTCGGATCTATCAGAATTTTTAGTTGACAATTAACTCCCAGTGTGATATACTGGGTTGTACTAAATGAAAATAGGTAATTTATTATGTGGAAATACGAATGTGAATCGGGTGTCTATACCGAAACCTCTTTGATTAAATTATTGTGGGCTATTCACAGTCACAGAATGCATCACCTAATAAATCATGGGAGGTATGCAGATTGATGGATTATAATAATCCACCACTGGATAAACCGTATATACAACTGATCTGTCATCCCTACGAGCATGAAACATCCGTGAACACACGTGTTACTATTGACGTTATGCAGAAGGATCTGTCACGTGATGATATGGTGCAAGTATTGGAGGATTTTATGAAAGCAATGGGATATAGGTTTAGTGATAAAGAATCCCTTTGTATTGAGGCATATGATTAAATGAAGATAGCAATTTTGAACGATACCCATGCAGGGTGTCGAAACTCGTCTGACATTTTTATGGATTACCAAGAACGCTTCTATAGTGAGGTGTTCTTTCCGTATCTGTTAGAAAACAACATTACTCAGATCCTACACCTTGGAGACTACTACGATAATCGTAAGACGGTCAACTTCAAGGCACTGAGTCATAACCGGAAAATTTTCCTGCAGAAGCTGCGTGAGTATGGTATCACTATGGATATCATTCCCGGCAACCATGACGTGTACTACAAGAACACTAATGAGTTGAACGCACTGAAGGAACTGCAGGGTCACTACATGAACGAAGTGAACCTGATCATGGAACCTACGGTGATGAAATACGACACTTTAAATGTCGCATTAATCCCGTGGATCAACCAAGAGAACGAAAATGCGACATTAAAATTCTTGGAGAACTGTAAGGCATCTGTTGTGGGTGCACACCTAGAATTATCTGGGTTCGAGATGGCACGTGGTCAAGTATGTAAGGACGGTATGTCTGCACAACATTTCGATAAGTTTGAGATGGTTCTGTCCGGTCACTTCCACACCAAATCGTCGCAGGGAAACATTCACTATCTGGGATCACAGATGGAGTTCTTCTGGAACGACTGTGATGACAAGAAGTACTTCCACGTTCTTGATACTGAAACAAGAGAGATTACTGCGGTACATAACCCCATCACTATCTACGAGAAGATCTACTACGATCATGAGAAGGTAGAGAACTTCAAGTTCAAGGACATGCGATACCTTGATAACAAGTTTGTTAAGATCATTGTGGTTAACAAGGGTGATGCATATCAGTTCGAACGATTCGTGGATCGTGTACAGCAACAGAAGATTCACGAACTGAAGATCGCAGAAGACTTTAAGGACTTCCTTGGCGAGAACGTAGGGGATGACAACATATCTGTTGATGATACCGAAACACTGGTATACGATTATATTGACAACGTTAACACAGACTTAGATAAGGATAGAATAAAGAGTGAGATTTCTGTTTTGATGACAGAAGCCCAATCTATGGAAGTCATATAGTGAAAGATCAATACACCGTAAAAAAGTGTGGTGGTAATCTCGGACACAAATTCTTTCAACAACACCACTACTTACGTGGTGCATTTTTACGTTACTGGTACTATAGTGAATACATCTTCTATGGGTTATTTAAAGAAGATGAGTTGATTGGTGTAGTCCAGTTTTGTGAGGCAGACCCTCGGGTCTCTGCAAAAGATATTCGTGATTATTTTGGATTCTATGAAGAGGGTAGAGGGTTTTGGGACATAGTTAGATTAGCTGTTGCACCACATGATGAGCACAATTTAACCTCTTGGTTTTTGTCACGTGCGGTAAAGTTACTGCGTCAAGAGTTTGACGTTAGGTTTCTTTTAACACTTGCAGATGACCGATACCATGATGGAACGATCTATCATGCAACTAACTTTGACTACTACGGTAAAGAAAATAACCTAGTGCCGGATGATTACTCTGTGACCTACCATGTGTTTGGTAAAGTCTACGATAAAAAACTGCTTGACAATTGGCGTGAACTGTGATATTATAGGTGAAATATGGCAACAAAAAATGACATTACTGGCGATACTATCATGACTAAAATGTCGGATAAGTATCGTGATAATTATGATAAAATCTTCCGTAAGAAAACCATGGAAGGTTGGGAACACCATTGCAAACATGATGGTCATCTTTCTATTGAGAAAGGTGCATCTTGCAACTGGTGTGGAATGAAAGAGGACGGTACGTTTGATTAAGTTTGAAAAACTCCGGTACAAGAATTTCTTGTCATCCGGTAACAACTTTACTGATATAGATTTTACAACTTCATCCACTACTCTTGTAGTCGGTCACAACGGTGCAGGTAAGTCCACTATGTTGGATGCCCTGTCGTTTGGTTTGTTTGGTAAACCACACCGTAAGATCTCTAAGGCACAGTTGGTCAATACGATCAATAACAAGGGTACACTGGTAGAGGTGGAATTCTCTATTGGTACACAGAACTATAAGGTAGTACGTGGTATCAAACCTAATAAGTTTGAGATCTGGGTAGGTGGTAACATGTTGAACCAATCGTCCCATGCGAAAGAGTATCAACAGATGCTTGAGAAGAACATCCTCAAGTTGACCCATAAGTCTTTCCACCAGATTGTTGTTTTGGGTTCAAGTTCATTCGTACCATTCATGCAACTTGCAGGTGGTGCAAGACGTGAGGTAATCGAGGATCTACTCGACATCAATATCTTCTCTAAGATGAACGGTCTACTCAAAGAGAAGATGTCTATACTCAAGGGAGAGATCACTGACAACGGACATGGTATTGAGTTAATCAAGACTAAGATCAACGCACAGAAAAAATCTCTGCGTGAACTTACTGCACTGAACACTGCACACCGTGCGGAGAAAGAGGATGCAATCACCGCACTGTATGCGGAGATTAAAGAACTCAATGACTTTAACGACAAGAACATGTCGAACGCATCGACACAACTTGATGACGTGTCGAAAAAATTAGAAAGTCTAAATACTAAGAAACAGAAGTTGATTGAGTTCCAATCCACCTTCAAGTCTCAGATAAAGACTGTGGTCAAGGAAGCTAAGTTCTTTGACGAAAACGAGATCTGCCCTACTTGTGATCAAGCTATTGACGATACACTTCGGGAGACTAAAAAGTCTGACGCACAAACACGTGCGAAAGAACTAAACGATGCCATCACGAAATCGAAGGAGGAAATGGACAAGTATGAACAGACACAGGGCGAACTTACAGCGTCTTACGAGACGGCGAGAGATCTACAGAATGCAGTCCAATCAAACCAATCCACTATCACCAGACTCCAACGAGACATTGACCGAATCCGAAACGAAATCGATGAAATGTCCGACACTAAATCCCAGTTCGCAGAAGCAAACGCTGAGTTAGAACAACTAAGTAAAGACTTAGAATCAAAACAAGATGAGAAGTACACTCTACACGAGCAGTACTCCTACAATCAAATCAGCAGTGAGTTACTGAAAGATTCTGGTATCAAGACCAAGATCATCAAACAGTACATCCCTGTTATCAATCAACTGACCAATCAGTATCTACAGATTCTAGACTTCTTTGTCCACTTCGACTTAGACGAAAGTTTCAACGAGACCATCCGTTCACGATTCCGTGACAACTTCTCGTATGACTCATTCTCTGAGGGTGAGAAGCAACGTATCGATTTGTCCCTACTGTTTACGTGGAGACAGATTGCAAAGATGAAGAACAGTGTTGCAACCAACCTACTGATCCTTGATGAGACATTCGATTCATCTCTGGACGATGATGGGGTTGACAACTTGATGAAGATCCTGTATAGTCTGGGTGAAGAGACTAACGTATTTGTAATCTCTCACAAATCAGAACTAGAGGACGCACAGTTCCAACGCAAACTGGAATTCGTCAAGGAAAAGAACTTCTCAAAACTGAAGGCGGCATGAAGAAAAAACCTAAGATCGGAGACGTTATAACTCATAAGGAACCCTCGTTCCTACGAGAGAACACTGGTAAGGTAGTGGAACTACTTGGTAATCAATTTGTATATGAGACTGAAGAGGGTCACCTGCGACATTGTAATTATGACGAAATCTGGAAAAAGGCTTGACATCGCATCTAGTTATAAAAAACTTCTTGGATGATCCTGATAAGTGGAATAACTATATCAGTGGACTGTTGACGCAACCGGAGAACAACTTCGCACTGAATTTGTTCTGGGATAAAGCCCTACATGAAGAGGGAGTCTCTGTTCCGAACCCTATACTGATACATCTTGTACCAGATAGTGTTCGACAAGAACTGACTCATGAGATAAACTTGAAACTAATTGAAAGGGGTATAGATGATCTACAAGTAGACAATATGATATTCCATTTGATGACCAATGGATCTTGGATCAATTGGCACAGAGATCTTGGAGAAGATCGTGAAGGTGCGATTACTGTATATCTAAACACCGAATGGGATATTGACCGTGGTGGTGACTTTATTTACAAGACTGGTACTGACCAGATGCAAAGATTGTGTCCATCATTCAATACCGCAATGTTTATCAGGGGAGAGGTGGATCATAGAACCACACCAGTGATCGGACACCACCTGAGAAAATCTTTGCAAGTTTGGTTGAAAAAGCTTGACAAGTGAAAGTCATAGTGTTATTATGTGTGTAATGTTTAATTTTAATGAAGGTATAAATTATGGAACTATCTGATCGTACTCTGGCAGTACTTAAAAACTTCGCCAACATCAACTCGAACATTGTTTTCCGTGAAGGTAATGAGTTGAAGACTATTTCAGTCGCAAAGAACATTCTTGCGAAGGCAACTCTCACTGAGATTGTCCCAAGGGAGTTTGGTATTTACGACTTGAACGAATTCCTGAATGTGTTGAGTCTGGTTGAACAACCGAATCTTCGCTTTGAGGATAATTGTGTGGTGGTCTCTGACTCCACTGGGTTGAGGGGTAATCGATACTTCTTCTCTGACATTGACATGTTGTCTGCACCTAGCAAGGACGTGGTGATGCCAGAACCGGAAGTTAAGTTTACACTAGATACTGACACCTTGAGCAGAATCAAACGTGCGGCATCTGTACTTGGACACGACTCCATTAGCATTTCACCTGACGGTGGTAGTGTGAAGTTGACAGTCGTTGATCCAGAAGATGCAACATCGAATAGTTTCTTCTCTCTGGTAGAGGGTGAGTTCCAAGAAGGGGTTGATTTTAACTTTGTCTTGAACGTGAATAACTTGAAAGTGGTGAACGAGGATTTCGAAGTAGGCATTTCGTCTAAGTTGATCTCCAACTTCAAATCAAAACAATCTGAAATTGAGTACTTTATTGCACTCGAAAAATCATCAACATTTGGAGTATAACGATGAGTAACAAAACTGAAAAAACTGAACCTGTCGTAGACGAGCGTTACGCAGTCTTGCAAGATCTTGCTAACCGTGTATCCCGTTCTACTGTCGCAGTAATCGATACTGTGGTACAACGTGGTGGGTTCAAGGGTGAAGAACTCTCGACCATTGGACAACTTCGTGATCAAGCGATTGAGGCGATCCAACTAGTCGAACAACTACAGCAGGGCGAATAACAACACGTGATTCGTGTTGTCTACAAACACTGGAAGTCTGGTAAATTGTTGGAGGTTGTCGGAGAGATGCCTCCACAATATAACAATGACATCAGTGACCGCTTTGTCGTGAAGACTACGGACGGAACTTATGAGGATATCATAAAAAAAACCGTAGTCCGTATCGAGGCGGATTCGTCCTCGTAGCTCAACAGGATAGAGCAACGGTCTTCTAAACCGTAGGTTACAGGTTCAACTCCTGTCGGGGACACCAATACCTGCCTCCGTAGTTTAACGGATAAAACATGGCGCTACGAACGCCAAACTCGTGGTTCGATTCCATGCGGGGGCACCAATTTGACATGTACTGTCTCGTTTGATATACTATACGGGACAACTTAATTATGGAGTTATTATGCAAGATGAATTTTTGTGGGTCGAGAAGTATCGTCCTCGTACAGTATCGGAGACCATACTTACCAAAGAACTGAAGGAGACCTTTCAGAAAATCGTGGATGGGGGTGAGATCCCCAACATGTTATTCTCTGGTACTGCCGGTACTGGAAAAACTACAATCGCACGTGCCATCTGTAATGAACTAGGACTTGACTATATTGTCATCAATGGTTCAGATGAACGTAACATCGAAACCCTACGTGGTAAGATCAAACAGTTTGCCTCATCAATCTCTCTCACTGGTGGTTACAAAGTAGTCATCCTTGATGAGGCAGACTACCTTAATCCTACGTCAACACAACCCGCACTCCGTGGGTTTATCGAAGAGTTCAGTAAGAACTGTCGATTCATTCTGACGTGCAACTTCAAGAACCGTATCATTGAACCCCTACACTCTCGTTGTTCTAACTACGAGTTTAACTTCAACAAGAAAATTCAGGCACAACTGTGTGGTCAGTTCATGGAGTCTGCAGGTAAGATCCTTGCAGATGAGGGTGTGAACTACAACCCTGATACCCTTGCACAAGTTATTATTCGTCACGCACCAGACTGGAGACGTGTACTCAATGAGTTACAACGTCACAGTATCTCTGGTCAATTGGAAACTACAGCAGTCATTAATGACCTTAATGATAACTATAGTATCCTCTTCAAAGCGTTGAAGGAGAAGGACTTCAAGAAGATGCGTTCTTGGGTAGTAAACAATATGGATGTGGAACCCGCATCTGTGTTCCGTGGTATATACGATATGATGATCGAGTATGTTCAACCTCAGTCTATACCCCAACTCGTATTGATCCTCGCTGATTATCAATACAAGAATGCGTTTGTTGCAGATCATGAAGTCAACCTAGTTGCATGTATGACTGAGATCATGGCAAACGTGGAGATTAAATGACGATGACCATTGATAGAAAGTTACACTGGACAACCGAACTGAGTGAGAAAGTTTTACTGGGTATCATTGGATCACTGACGATAATTGCCGCAGGACAGTACGTATATGGTATGTACGTTGACCTGACTGTAGAACTGTCGGATCTATTCATGTTGTTTATCTACGCAGAAGTATTGGGTATGGTCGGTGCGTTCTACAGTACCACACGGATTCCGGTAACACTTCCGATCATCATTGCGGTGACGGCACTGTGCAGACTTATCATCTTACATAGTAAAGAGATGGAGATGATGCAGTTACTCGCAGAAGCTGGTGCAATCGCTATCTTGTCGGGATCTGCATACTTGATGTCTCTGAAGGATAAGTTGAGTTTAGAGAAAATGAGGATGCGTGATGAATAAATGGGATACCGCACATATGGAAGCGGCAGAAGTATATGCCAATTTGTCTTCCGCAAGACGTGCACACGTAGGTTGTGTTATCGTTAAAGACAATCGCATTCAGTCAATTGGTTACAACGGTATGCCAACGGGTTGGGACAATGAGTGCGAGTTTCAAGTAAGGGCACACGAACTTGGTGTTACAGAATTGGTGACCAAGAAAGAGGTTCTTCATGCAGAAACCAATGCTATCGCAAAAGTTGCACGTAGTACAGAATCTTGCGAAGGATCTACACTATATACTACCATGGCACCCTGTATGGATTGTGCCAAATTAATTTACCAATCCGGTATTAGTCGAGTGGTATATAAGGACGATTACCCCAAAGACAATGGCGGATTAGAGTTTTTAAATAAATGCAAAATACAGGTTGACCGCCTTTGAAAGAATTACGTGAAACAGAAAATATGATGCGTCACATCATCCACAACAAATTGCGTGGAACTATGACACCCCAAGACAACGTATTGTATTTCCCACAGAACATAGACATTCGTCTGTGTCCCAAGAATGGAATCACGACACTGAAATGGGCACTGTGGCATGTCTACAAAATCAATGTGGAAGATGATCCTGAGTTTGCAGCAAACTGTGGAACCAAAGGACATAGAATAAAAGAGATTAAAGAAAAGGGAGAGTCCACGATATTGCCGTGGAGAATTAACACTAATCGTATTACTGTTGTACGTGATCCGATTGAACGATTTTTGTCTGCTGCAGAGTATCTAAAACTGCAATGGGTAAAAGAGTCTTCATTTCTGGAGTCAAATACCCATCTAGATCTAGATCAGAAAGGAAAACTCTACATGAGTTTGTCAGAACTAGATGAGATACCTGACAAGATGGATGACTTGATAACAGAGGTTAGATCAGGTGGTTTAATCAATGCTCACTTCTTTCCGCAATCACATTTTCTTGGAAACCGAAGTCAATACACAGGTATCTGGGCGATGTCAGACTTTGATGCGATGTTGAAATGGTTGGAAAAGGCAACTCGCACGAGTAAAAAACTTCATCAAATACATACTAACGGTACGTCTGGTTTATACTACGGTGGTGTTAGTAATTTGACAACCGTACAAAGAAAGCGTATAATGAAAATTTATGAACAGGACTATGATTATGGATGGGTCGAAGAAAACAAAACTAGGGCCGTTTGAATTCCTAAACAGTATTAACTACAGTAAACAAGACATCATGGATGCGGAGAACGAGACTCACTATAACTCTTATATGGTGAATCGTGGGTTGTCCTATTCACGTGATACTGTTTTGCTAGCTAATGAAATGAACCGCTACTGGGATGTAGACAGTAAGTTACAATATCATTTTTTACTAAATATAGTAAGGAAACGGAAGCGTTTCCCCAAGTGGGTTAAACCCGAAACGTTAAATGATATTGAGGCGGTGAAAGAGTATTATGGATATAGCAATGACAAAGCACGTCAAGTTTTACCACTACTCTCACCCGATTCTCTAAACAAGATAAAGAATAAGGTGCAGAAAGGTGGAAGAAAATAAATTAGTTGAATGGAACTCTGGGTTGATGTTGGAGGTAACTTTGTCCGAACCGGATGATTTCCTAAAGGTCAAAGAAACTCTAACTCGAATTGGTATTGCGTCAAAGCGTGACAATAAATTGTATCAATCGTGTCACATCTTACACAAACAGGGACGGTACTTCATCGTACATTTTAAAGAACTGTTCATGTTAGACGGCAAGAAATCTAACCTAGAAGAAGGTGATGTGCAACGTAGGAATACAATCGCAACTCTACTACAGGACTGGGGTCTCGTTGAGATCCAGAATACCGAAGTGTCACTAGATTGTGCACCTATGAGACAGATTAAAATCATTGGATATAAGGATAAGCAGAACTGGGATCTATGTCCCAAGTATAATATCGGGAACAAGTAAATGAATATGGTTGACATCTTTGAGGACAATGTAGAAAACATTGCAGAGAAAATTCCTTATCACGGAAAAATTCCTCAAGAATTGTTAGACGGATATAACTGGGATATTCACATGGATATGTTGGATACTCATCCCGAAGAACTGCTTGACACTAATACCAGTAAAATGCGTATAGGTCTTAACTCATTCCACACGAGACCTTCTGCTCCTCAGTTTGCAAAAGACATTGAGTCTGCAATGCAAGAAGTGTTCGCACTTCATGGTAATAAAATTACCAACATTGCTTTCACTGGATTTGGCCCCAATAGTGATAGTTATCCACGGCACAAAGATACCATGGATGTCTTTCTAGTACAAGTGTTGGGGAAGATACAGATATGTGTGGATGGATTACATGATGAACCCGTGGACTTTATGCCAGGCGATTATTATTGGATCCCTCGTGGTAACTACCACCAAGTCTTTCCGAAGGTAACACGTGCTACGTTTTCTTTCGGTGTAGAGGGTGATCCTGATCCATCGATATATTTCTAAAATATCTTTCTTCTGAAAGGTATAACTTGTATATATAGTAACGAGTATGCGGATAGGCCGGTACTCATTTAATCTTGCTTTTAAAAAGGAGAATACAATGACTAATCTTAAAGCAAATACACTTTTCCCACGCTCTTCGTTTGTTGGTTTCGACCACCTGTTTCAAGACCTTGATTGGGTGGCACGACATGCAACGGATACATATCCCCCACATAACATTGTGAGGGTGAGTGAGAACGATTATCGAATCGAAATCGCAGTGGCGGGATTTACTTTTGAAGATCTGGATATCGAACAGGATGAACGCACTCTTACTGTCAAAGGTGAGAAAGCGAAGAAAGAGGAAGTCGATGAGACTGCCTACATCCATCGTGGAATATCGCAGAAAAACTTCAAGAGGGTGTTTCGACTCTCAGAGTATGTCTATGTAGACGGTGCTTCGTTAGAAGGTGGTATACTTGCGATAACATTGAAGTTTGAACTACCTGAAGAGAAGAGACCTCGAAAAATCGATATTAGTTAGCCGATCATTTTTTGAGGAGAAAATAATGCAAAATGACTCAATCGAAAGATTGGGCGAAGCCTTCCTATCATTATCGTTTATCGGTATTATGTTATGGAGTCTCTTGCCCTTAGTATAAAAACAGGGGGGTGGAAGTCCCCCCACATAGGAATAGATTATGAACTTGATATATCAATACTGGGATGGTGAAGTAAAGGAGTCATGTCTTGCAGGTGTTAATGCAATGCGTGAGTACGCAGAACGCATTGGCGCTGAGTACATCTTCGAAGACAATCCCCAATTTCTCAGAACTCATTTCAAATACAACTTTGGAAACTACACACCACACTATGGTGCGTTCAAACCTATCTACGATACGGACTTCGACAAGTACGATAAGATCTTGTTCGCAGACACAGACGTATTTCCTGTAGATGGACTGACAGAAAATATCTTTGATTCGTTTACAGGTGAAATTGGTATCTGTGACGAACCCTTTCAACCTAAACAACGCACGATCACCAAGGGTCAGATCACTTCTGCACAAGACAATCTCTGGGCAGAAATAATCAAGGAACAGTTTGGTGGTGAAGTACCTAGAACCAAAGAAGGTCTTGTTAGGATTTTCAATACGGGTATGGTCTTGTATTCAAAAGAAGCGAGACTGAAGGCACGTTATGAATGGTGTGACTTTTCTGTGTATGTTGACATGATCAACAGATATCCTTTGGTTGCATTTTATAGATGCGATCAACCCTACCTACACGCAATGATGTATGCATGTAACTTCGACGTGCAGGAAATGGACAATGGTTGGAATTCTTATATCCACTTCACGAAGGACATCCATCATGAGGATAGATACTTATGTGATTGGCGTGATGAGAACACTAAGTTCGTTCATGTCCAATTCGCCGGTGCAGATAATCTGGATGAAAAGACACACTGGAAAATTGTAAATTTACCACGGGATCAATGGGGAATAAACGTTTGAAGGCATTTCAAATAGTAATCAAGGGTAACGAGATATCAGAAGAATATGCAGAGATATCCAGAGAGTCATTCAAACCCGCAATAGAAGAAGGTATCATATCTGAGATTGTTACTTATGACGCAATAACTCCTGAGTCTGAGGGTTACGAAGCACACAGAGATCTGTACAACTGGGAAACCTCTTTGATGTTGGCAGATCAACATGGTAGTAATCCAGATGATCACTCACCAACAGAAAAGGCGGGTATGTGTTCTCACTGGGATCTTATGAAACTTGCAGGTAACAACGAGTCGGGTGAAGAAAGATTCTTTGTCATGGAGCATGACACTTACCTATTACCAGACCAAGTTGAGACACTAAGAGATCTAGTTAAATACACCAAAGAAAAGAATCCTCTCTATGTGAACATAGGTTTGTTCATGGGGATGTATTCCTTAGAACAATCATCTGCTAAGTGGATGTGGGAGTTACTGGTTTTTGGTGTTCGTAATAAGGGTAAGTTTCCGATCAACTGCGGCCCATACTGCACACTGCAACGTTTATTCAGAACCTATACTAGTTCATATCTTGTGGACTACAATTTTCTTGGCATCAAGAATACCGTAGTACATCCATGGCACGAGTGTAACACACTCTACTTTGGTAAGCAGGTTGAAATACCTTTCAACGATACGGATCCGGATCCACAGAGTTCAGTCCGTGTTCCTACGACTCAGGTGATATCCAAGTCACTGAACGTCACGCAAGACCACCATGGGTATCCTGATCAGTGGATCAATCAACCTTGGACTCGACATAAAATGTTTCATATCGTGGATTGACAAATCCATTTCCATTTGGTATAATGGTCACATGTATAAAGATCTAAAAACCCCATTACGTTATCCGGGCGGTAAATCCCGTGCAGTACAGTTTTTGTTTTCTGCAGAGAATATGCCGACTCGTGAAATAAAAGAGTACCGTGAGATGTTTCTCGGCGGTGGTAGTTGTGCATTGTATTTCTCTATGATGAGACCACACATTCCTGTGTGGGTAAACGACAAGTACTACAACCTGTATTGTTTCTGGACGCAGTTGAAGAAGGACGGTAAGAAACTTGCAGACAAACTGCACGGTGTAAAGATAGAACTATCTGAAGCGGAGGATTCTCTACAGGCACACTTGGACTACTACCATGTGATGCGTGAGGGTCTCAACACTGCAGAAGATCCTTTCGAGATTGCATGGATGTTCTACGTCATGAACAGATGCAGTTTCTCTGGTCTAGGTGAGTCTACCGGATCCTTTAGTAAGGACGCAGTAAAGGACTTGTTCAATCACAGACTAATTGACAAACTACCTAAGTTCTCTCACATCATGAGGAACTGGAGAATCACAAACGAGGACTACTCACATCTTCTAGGTGACGGTGCAGATGAGAATACTTTCATCTTTGCAGATCCACCATATGACATCAACTCTTTCATCTATGGTAATCACGGTGACATGCACGACTCGTTCTGTCACAAAAGATTCCATGATCAAATTGACTCAACAGATTCTATGGTGATGGTTACCTACAACTCTAACGAGACACTGAGGGATGCATACACTGGGTGGGATCAATTAGAGTGGGATCTTACATACACGATGCACTCCGGACAGAAGTATCGTGAGGACGAACACAATAGAAAGGAGTTACTACTAAGGAACTATGAGAGTCAAGGTACAAGTACCCTTGAAGATTTTTTCGGTTGACAATACACTGAGTGTATGATATGATACATCTATGATTAAAGAATTCTATACGAGTGCCGTGCGTTACGGCAACAACATCCTCTACCGTGGATACCGGAATGGTGAAGCGGTCAAGGAACGTATTCCATTTCGTCCCAAACTCTACGTAGGTGGTAAGGGTATGGGGTGGACTACTCTTGATGGACTACCCGTCACGGAGATGGAGTTCGACTCTATGTCTGAAGCACGGGACTTCACCAAGAGATACGAACACGTCTCGAACGTACAGATCTACGGCAACACCAATTACGTTGCACAATTTATTACTGACCGATTCCCAAATCAGATTGAGTTTGATCGGTCACTGGTTAAAGTACTGAACATCGATATTGAGGTCGAGTCTTCTGAAGGTTTTCCCGAACCTGCAACCGCAGACCATCCGGTCATCTCTATCGCCCTTCTTATGGAGGGTCAGTACTGGGTCTGGGGTCTGGACTCTTACACACCGACTCGTGATGACGTACTCTTCATTGAGTGCGACAACGAGTTCGATCTGTTGCAGAAGTTCGTCCGGTTCTGGGAGATGCATACTCCTGATATTATTACTGGGTGGAACACACGGTTCTTCGATATTCCATATCTGATCAACCGTATGTACAAGATCACTGGTGATACCAAGATGTCCAGCCGCCTCAGTCCTTGGGGTCTGGTGCAGGATCGTAACATCACTATCAACGGTAAACCCAATCAGTACTTTGTGATTGAGGGTGTCGAGCACCTCGACTACCTTGAGGTCTTCAAGAAGTTCACCCTGAATACTCTGGGTCAACAAGAGTCCTATCGACTGGACAACATTGCGAACGTGGTACTGGGTGAACGTAAACTCTCGTATGAGGAACACGGTAACCTATACACCTTGCACAAGGAAGACTACCAGAAGTTCATTGACTACAACGTCAAGGACGTGGAGTTGGTACACAAGATCGATGAGAAGCTTGACCTGATCTCTCTGGTTCTGACCATGGCGTATCGTGGTGGTGTGAACTATGGTGATACTCTGGGTACGACTGCAATCTGGGATTCGATCATCTATCGTATTCTAAACAAGAGGAAGATCGTTGTACCACCCAAGGTCGAGAAACCCAAGACTGCATACCCCGGCGGGTATGTCAAGGATCCGCAGGTTGGATCACACGATTGGGTTACCTCATTCGACCTGAACTCCCTGTACCCGAATATCATTGTCCAGTACAATATGTCGCCTGAGACTGTCATGGATGGATTCATACATGATGTGTCAGTAGAGAAGTTCCTTGACGGGTCTGTCAATGTCGGAGATGTAGGTTACTCTGTTGCACCGACTGGTTCTAAGTTTACTCATGAACGTGAGGGTGTCGTACCTTCCGTGATTAAGGAGTACTACTCTGAACGTCGAGTGATCAAGGATCAGATGCTGAAGCTACAGACAGAGTACCAGAAGAATCCTTCCAAGGAATTAGAATACAAGATCACGTCACTCAACAACAATCAGATGGCGATCAAGATTCTGATGAACTCACTCTATGGTGCGTTGGGTAACCGATGGTTCCGTTACTTCGATCAACGTGTTGCGGAGTCGATTACTCTTGCGGGACAACTCGCAATCAAATGGGCAGAGAGGGCAGTGAACAATGAGATGCAAAATCTTCTCAAGACAGATGAGGACTACGTTGTTGCAATTGACACCGATTCTCTTTATATTCGTATGGGGGATCTCGTTGATCATTTTTCTCCCAAGAATCCTGTTGGGTTTCTAGACAAGATCTGCAGTGAACACTTCGAGAAAGTTCTAGAGAAATCATATCAGAGCATGGCGACTGTGACGGGTGCGTATGAAAATCGCATGGAGATGGGTCGTGAGGTTATTGCAGATCGTGGTATCTGGATGGCAAAGAAACGATACATCCTCAACGTCCACAACAATGAGGGTGTCCAGTACGCAGAACCCAAACTCAAGATGATGGGTATTGAAGCAATCAAATCGTCCACACCTTCGGTGGTGCGGGACAAAATGAAAGAACTGTTTCATATACTAGTCCAAGGTACAGAATTAGAAACACAACGGTTCATTTCAGACTTTAAGTCCCAATTCAAGAACCTTCCACCCGAAGACATCTCGTTTCCTCGTGGAGTATCGGACGTTGACAAATGGGAAGACCGTACCGCTGTGTACAAGAAAGGCACCCCCATTCACGTGCGTGGTGCGTTAATGTACAACAGTGCGATCAAGGAGAATGCCCTAGAACGTAGGTACGAGATGGTCAAGAACGGAGAGAAGATCAAGTTCGTCTATCTGAAAATGCCCAACCGTCTGGGTGAGAACGTAGTATCGTTTCCCCTGAACCTTCCGAAAGAACTGGGGTTGCATGATCACATAAATTATGATATGATGTTCGATAAGACATTCATTGATCCTATTACACCCATTCTGGATGCGGTGGGTTGGGTTGCAGAACCCAAGGCGACACTGGAGGATTTCTTTGGATAGTATTATAGAAAAATTTTTTACTAAATCGGATATCGAAGTGTACAAAAGAATTCGTTTACTGCAACAGAACGTTGGACGTTTGTTGGAAGATTATATAAATTCTAAATTGCCAGATAATGTTATCTTTGTTGGTAGGGATAAAAACAGACCGGAAGGTGTTGACTACATTGTAGATGGTGTCTACTGGTCTGTGAAAAATGCGTGGAACACCGACAATCACTCTATGAAAAAATATCGAGAAGATCGAGATATTAAACACTGGTATCGATTGAACAAAGATGGTTCTACTAATTGGGAGTCACTTTTTATTAAAGACGTTTCGGAAAGTGGATTTCTTGAATTCGTAACTGGTCAAAAACAACCGTCCTTGGAGGATTTCTTTGGATAATTTTGAACACTTGATGTGGAAAGAAGATGGGTGGGGTTATCTACCCGCAAACAAACACATCTTCGATGCACTGAAGCATATACGTGAAGTGGTAAACCCCATGAGTGTATTAGAGATTGGATTTTATGCAGGACACTCTACCAGTTACATGGCAGAGCATTTCCATCCGGACTGCAAAATTATATCCTGTTGTCCTGACCATCCACGAGGACGTGAGTATGGTGAGGTAGTGATGGAGAAGTACCCTAACGTGACAGTGCATCTTGTACCGTCACCTAAAATTTTAGATAGGGTGAAAGGTGAAGAGTTTGACCTAGTGTTTGTCGATGGTAATCATGATAAACAAAATGTGATCGATGATACTATCGTTGCGTTTCGACTAGGTGCGAAGTATGTCTTGTATGACAATACGGAGTTACCACAAGTTGATATGGTGGTCAGAATTTTTGAAGATGAAGAACGTTTGAGATTTATAAAAAACTACCCATACCGCACAGACTTCAAAGGCGGTGGAGTTGGGGAGATGAGACTATATGAGTGCATTTACTAAATTTAATGAAGACCTGTTATCTTTATCCAAATATAAGAAAAAAGAACTAACCGATACCCTGAGTAATATCTTTACCATGCGGGTCATTGGTAACAAGACCCATGGTGACCTTGCAGAAGTTGCGATCACTGAGTTCATCAACGAACACATGAAAGGATACAACTGTATCCATGTGGGTAAAGAGTTGTTCCGTTCTAAGGGACACGAAGAGGACGTGATAGTAACGAATACTGATAACTACGATGAGTTCCCTATCAGTCTGAAGGCATACGGAGACGGGCCACTGCAATTGTCTACTGACAAAGAATGTCTCATGTTTCCATTACTAGAATCCTACGGATCAGAGATTACTGATCCAGAAGAAATTCAGGATGTCTTTGATCACGAAGCGTTCAGTCACTTCGGTAAGATGAATGTCCTACCTTTGATCTACAAGGAGAATAAACTAGAGTGCAACATTCTTGTTTTCAATGCAAGAAAGGCAGAGTTGAATACCAGATACATACGACTACTTGAGTCTGGGTCTGGAAGAAAGCATCCGGTCTATAGGTTCTATGATAGGGACGGTAACTATATCATGGAGGTCAGATACGGAGGTAGAACTGCGAACGCATTGCAACGTGGACTCTGGACTCACACCAAGAACGCTAACCAGTACTTTAAGAGTGCGACAGATGGGTGGATCAAGTACAGAATCAATAACACTCTAGTCCAGTTGTTTGCACGTGCCCTGATATCAAATCCTGATCAGCTTGACAAAGTACTATGTGATCTGTTATAATGAATACATGCGATACGAATTAACGATATTCAAAAATCAATTTGACAACAAAACGCACCGGCGAGTGTCATTCTCAGACTGGGATGAACTCGTTGGGTTGTTGCGTGGGTTGTCACAACAAAAAGGAGAGAAGGGTGGAAATAATTCTAGTCCTCTTATTACTCCTGCTATTTTTCAAACCGATAGCACACGTAGTAATAAATCTACTGTATGTTGGGCTGGTTGGTGTGCTGTTGATGTGGACGATCATGTTTTTCCTCATGATGTTCTATCTCTAGAAGAATCATTGCGGGAGAAGTTTGGTCACTTGGACTATGTGGTATACAACACTGCGAGTTCCCGTGAGGACATACCAAAGTTCCGCATCGTCTTTAGACTGGACGAACACATTGAGAACGAACGCATCAAACCATTCTGGTATGCACTGAACACAGAACTGGGTGAGATAGGAGATCCGCAAACTAAGGATCTTGCACGTATGTATTATGTACCTGCAATATATCCTGACGCATTCAGTTTCTTTTTTACTAACTCAGGTGACGCACTAAACGTCTCTGAGTTAATTGCTAAGTATCCGTATGTAGAGAAGACAGGCAACTCATTCCTAGATCGACTACCACCAGAGATGCAGAAAGAGATAATTGAGTATCGTAAGAATCAACTAAATAACACTGACATCAATTGGATATCCTATAGAGACTGTCCGTTCTGGCCACGTAAACTGGGTGCAGAGTATCAGTCGATTACTGGTACAGGTTGGTATCACAAGATGTATCAAATAATGATTGCGATTGCCGGACGTGCATTCGAGAAGGGTTACCCTATCACCGCAAATCAAATTGCAGATATGTGTAAGGAGTTTGATCGTGAGACAGGTAACTGGTATGAGAATCGTCCACTGATCGTAGAGGCAGACAGAGCACTGGAGTACATATACAGAAATGGATAGAAAGTTTTTAATTACAGGGGCAGCGGGATTTATCGGATCTCAGTTGATGAACACACTGTACAATGCAGGAGAGAAGGTGATTGGGTTAGACAACTTTAATGATCACCTGTATTCACCCACACTAAAAAAGGATAGGGTAAATCACTTTGACATCGATGTCAGATATGTTGATATTCGTAACTCGTATCACCTAGAAGAGTTTCTGGTTAAACATCAACCCACAGATATCATTCACCTTGCCGCACATGCGGGTGTACGTGACTCGTTTGGTAAAGAGAAACAATACCATGAGAACAATATCGACGGAACTCAAAACCTGATTGATCTATGTAAGAAGCATTTACCTAATGTACGCATCGTGTATGCATCAACCTCTTGTGTCTTTGCGGGATCTGAGTTACCGTGGACTGAGGGTAAAGAAACAGGTAAGCAGTTGAACCCATACGGTTGGTCTAAGTGGACTAATGAATGTCAGTTCCAAGCATCCGGTTTGAATAATGTGGGTCTGCGTTTCTTTACTGTATATGGCCCTTGGGGAAGACCTGACATGGCACTGTTTAGTTTCACCAAGAACATTATTGCAGATGAACCGATTACTGTGTTCAACTACGGAGACATGAAACGTGACTTTACCTACGTTGATGACATCATAGATGGTATTCTGTGTGTATTGTTTGAGGACGCACCTTCTGGAGAGATCTACAATATCGGTAGAGGTAGTCCGGTTCAGTTGATGGACTTCATTAAAGAGATTGAGAAGAATGTTGGTAAGTCTGCAATATATGACATGCAACCTAAACATCCTGCAGACACACTAGAAACATATTCAAACACTTCTAAACTAGAAGCACTGGGTTATCACCCTCACACTGACGTGAGTGTGGGTATTAAGAATTTTTACGATTGGTATGTGGAGTATCATAATGGCAGATAATTTTGATGAGTTCGTTCCTGAGAAACCTACCGAAGGAACACCAGAACCTATCAACCCCAACAACCCGTTGAAAATGGGTATCGTGGGTCATGGTTTCGTAGGTAAAGCAGTAGAGTATGCATTCTATCATCCTATGATTGAACACTTCTTGGTAGATCCTATTTACAATACAAGTGTAGACGATCTCATCGATTGGAAACCTCAGATTGTATTTGTATGTGCACCGACACCTCAGAACCCTGACAGCGGATTCGTAGATGCGTCTATTGTAGAAGATGCAGTACTGAAGTTGATCTACCACACTAACGCATTTGTTGTTGTGAAATCAACAATCACACCAGACATTGTAGACCGACTGTACAACTCTATCGAACCACAAGACTATGATCGGTTCTGTTATAACCCTGAGTTCCTGACAGAGAAATCCGCATGTGAGGATTTTGTAAATGCGGAACATCATGTGTTTGGTGGTACACAGAAAGCATGTGATGAAATTTCACAGATCTATGATATTTTTTCTAACTGTAAATCAGATAAGTATTACCGCATGTCTGGTTGTGAAGCGTCATTTGTCAAGTATGCAACCAATGCATATCTTGCAACCAAACTGACCTTCTTCAATCAACTGAAGGATGTGGTGGATTCATTTGACTGCAGTTACAATATGATTACTCGTGCAATGGGTGCAGATGATCGTATTGGAGTAAAACATACACGAGTGCCCGGCCCCGATAAGAAACGTGGGTTCGGTGGTGCGTGTCTACCAAAGGACACAATGGCGTTTTTAAAGTTTTCCGAAACTCGTGGTAAGGAAAATAATTTCGATTTGTTGCAAAAAGTGCTTGACATTAATAGTGCTTATCGTGTACAATATGATCTAGATGAACGTGAAAAAGTAAACAACATTACATTTGGAGATGATGATGTCAATAATGGACAAACTGAAGAAGAACTCAAAACTCAAGGCAACGGAAGTACTGTCGGAGAGTAAGTTCTTCACTGAAAAAGATATGGTTCCCACCAATGTTCCTATGGTGAACGTTGCACTATCGGGATCCTTTGATGGTGGTGTTACGCCGGGACTTACAGTCCTAGCAGGGCCATCTAAACACTTTAAAACATCGTTCGCCCTATTGATGGCGGGTGCGTATCTGGAGGCAAAGAAAGATGCGGTATTACTATTCTATGATAGTGAGTTTGGTTCCCCCCAGTCTTATTTCGAGCAGTTTGGAATTGACACTACTAGGGTTCTGCATACTCCTATCACAAATGTAGAAGAATTAAAATTTGACCTGATTGCTCAGTTAGAGAATCTGGATAGGGATGATGACGTGATTATCGTGATCGACTCTATCGGTAACCTTGCGTCCAAGAAAGAACTTGAGGATGCAATGAGTGAAAAGTCAGTTGCGGATATGTCTCGTGCGAAAGCACTGAAGGGTCTGTTCCGTATGACTACACCATACCTTGCAATGAAGAGTATCCCTTTACTCGCAGTTAACCACACCTACAAAGAAATCGGTCTTTTCCCCAAAGACATTGTAGGTGGTGGTACTGGTATCTACTACTCTGCAGACAACATCTGGATTCTAGGGAGACAACAGGACAAAGTTGGTACAGAAATCAAAGGGTATCACTTTGTAATCAACGTGGAGAAAAGTAGGTATGTTAAAGAAAAGTCTAAGATCCCTATCTCAGTTTCTTGGGATGGTGGTGTCCAACGTTTCAGCGGTCTTCTGGATGTTGCTCTCGCTGGCGGTTATGTTGCTAAGCCTAGTAACGGTTGGTACTGTAGGGTTGATACTTCTACTGGTGAGTTGGTTGATCCAAAGGTTCGACTCGCTCAAACATTGGATGAAGAATTCTGGACTCCTATCCTAGAATTCACTGACTTCAAAGAGTTTGTAGAAAAACAATTCAAAATTGGCTTGCCAACTCAAGTAGATCCTGATACAATAGTAGATTCAGATGTCGAAAACGATTAATGTAAATAAAGCTTCTGAAGGGGTCGATTATGAAATGATCCCTGTTGATTATGTTGATAATGATGCCGCATGGGATGTACGTATCTTACGTGGCGATTTTGTGGAAACCGTTATACGGTATGGGACAATCAAGTTTGATGGAACTCGTGACTGCCTCACTTTCAACTTTCGGGTTGTACAGTCACCTGTTCCATTCCTTGAACCTAGTAACGTAGAACTTCAGGAATGTGCCGCAGATATCTTAGAGGATATTATCGAACGTGGATGTCATGATGGTTGGATCTATACTAAAGAACGGTTAAATAAGGATGATGATGGAAATACAATTGGAACAAACGATTCTACGGAATCTATTGACGAATGACCAGTATGCGAGGAAGGTAGCAGCGTTTCTGACACCTGACTACTTCGAGGGTGTCTACAAAGGACTCTTCAAAGAGTTCACACAATTTATTGCGAAGTACAATAAACTTCCTACTATGGAAGCATTCAAAATTGAGATCGATGAGAATAATCGACTCAACGATGAGCAGTACCGACATGCTATCGAACTGCTCCCCAATATCTTTACACCAGAACCAGAGAACCTTGAATGGTTGATTGATCGTACTGAGAAGTGGTGTCAAGACCGTGCGGTATTCAATGCGGTAATGGAATCTATAAGTATTATTGATGGGAAGCACCAGACGCTATCTAAGAATGCAATACCGGATGTATTGAGTAAGGCACTGGGTGTGACCTTCGATACAAATATCGGACACGACTACTTAGAGAACGTAGAAGAGCGTTTTGACTTCTACCATACTCAAGAGGAGAAACTGCCTTTTGACTTGGACTACTTCAACCGTATCACTAAAGGTGGACTACCTAACAAAACTCTCAACATCGCACTTGCAGGTACGGGTGTTGGTAAGAGTCTTTTCATGTGTCATTGTGCTGGCAGTGCCTTGTCACAAGGGAAGAATGTCCTGTACATCACTATGGAGATGGCTGAAGAACGTATTGCGGAACGGATCGATGCAAATCTACTTAACGTCCCGATAGATCAACTAGAGAACCTATCTAAGGATATGTTCACCGACAAGGTACATGCGATTGCGAAGAAGACGCAGGGTAAACTGGTTGTTAAGGAATACCCGACAGGACAGGCGAATTCATCACACTTCCGTGCGTTGTTGAACGAACTAAAACTAAAGAAGAATTTTGTACCCGATATCATCTATATCGATTACCTAAATATATGTGCATCATCCCGTATGAAATCTATGGGTGGTGCGATTAATTCTTATACATATATTAAGTCGATAGCAGAAGAGTTACGTGGACTCGCAGTGGAATTCGATGTTCCTATTGTATCCGCAACACAAACGACTCGATCTGGTTATTCAAATGATGACGTGGGTCTTGAGGATACATCTGAATCATTCGGTCTACCCGCTACCGCAGACTTTATGTTTGCCTTGATTTCAAATGAAGAGTTATCGAATAACGGTCAAATACTTGTCAAGCAGTTGAAGAACAGGTATAACGATCCTACCACGTATCAGAGATTCGTTGTGGGTATTGATCGTAGTAAAATGAGGTTGTTCGACGTTGATCAAAACACATCACCGTTGAATCAGGAAGAGGATACTGGCCCCGCATTCGATAATAGTTCAAGTGGTCAGCGACTCAGGTCAGAAAGATTCGAGGACTTTAGGGTATGACACCATACGAAACAGTAGCAATAATTATGACGTTGGTCACCTTGTCATTTTGGCACGGTCACCGACAAGGAAAGGAATCAGGAACACTAGATGGTATTGAATACTGTCTGGAGTTCATGATAAGGAAAGGTTGGATGACCGAAGAAGGTCACAAAGAGATGGAAAATTTAGGTGAGCGAACATAGTATACCGCCCGTATCGTCGGTAACTGCTCTACCCGTTTCAGGAACATATCCAACAACTCAACAGACAGAACCAGTGGAGAGACCATTGGTGAAGTCAACCGTTAAAATTCTAGCTGCAACGTCTCAACAACAAGAGACAGTTTACACCTACAATAGAAACGGACACTTGGAAAGTACAGTGGTAAGATCCCACTATATAAATTTGTTAATTTAATGTAAGGAAGAATGATGAGTGAAGTGAATTTGGTTGCGATTAGTAAACCGAACGTTGGTGTGACTGATGGTGTGGATGCAAACGAGTTGATTGCATATGTTGCACGGGTGAGTAATCCGAGCAATCAGAGTAATAGTTCGACTGCACCAAAACTCTTACGGTATCTGATCAAGAATGATCACTGGTCTCCGTTTGAGATGGTGCATATGACACTAGAGATTAAGACAACCCGTGATATCTCACGTCAGATTGTCCGACATCGCTCGTTCTCATTTCAAGAGTTTAGTCAACGATACGCAGAGTCAGAAGATTTTCTGCTTCGTGAAGCACGTCTGCAGGATCCTAAGAATCGACAGAACTCTATTGAGTTAGAAGATGTCGAAGACTTTGGTAAGGGTGGTAACAAGACCCAACACGAGAGACTCTATGAAGACTGGAACATGAAACAGTCCGAAGTTATCAATGCGTCTAAAAAGGCATATAACTGGGCACTAAATCAAGGTATTGCAAAGGAACAGGCACGTGCAGTGTTACCCGAAGGTAATACTCAAACCACACTGTATATGGCAGGATCGTTGCGTTCATGGATTCACTATTGTCAATTGCGTCGAGGTAATGGTACACAGAAAGAACACCGTATCGTTGCAGATCAATGTTGGGAACATATCGTGATGCACTTCCCAGATGTTGCGGAGGCAGTAAATGAAATCAGTTAATCGATTTATTTGTCCAGTTATAGAAGTGGACGGAGAACTTTGTCTGGAATTTCCAGATAATTTAATGGATGCACTTGACTTATCAGTAGGTGATGTGTTATCATGGGAACCACAACCTATGGGAACGTGGGTACTTAAAAAATTTGTTGAGGAGAAAGAAAATGGAGAAGGGTGACGTTATTACTATCATGACACCTATTGGTGAATACGTTGGTAGATTTGAAAACCTAAACAAGGGCGAGTTGTATGTGACAGACCCTAAATTGATTGTGAACAGTCCAGACAACAAGGTTGGATTTGGACGTGGTGTTTGCATGTCAGCAGTAGAGAACATTGAAGAGGTTACTTTCTGTAACTATCTTTTCATTGCACCTACTAACGAAACGTTTGAGAAAGCGTGGCGTGAGGCGACTTCCGGTCTGATTCTATGACAGAAGTCGTAATCCGTAATAAGGATCTCCTAGAGACTCTTAACGGGTTTAAGGATGAACTGTTTGCTGTCGAGGGTTATAATGACTCTAAGTACAGCATGTACAGTCATGAAGAAGATACGAAGAACGGACGTGGTGAATACTGGTGTTCCGATGAGTATCTTAAAGAGTGTATGTCCCGTGATCAATTAGTCGGAGTACCTGATCGGCATTACGCAAATCCCATTGCAAAGATGGTACGTGCGGAACCTGAGAAGTGGGGTGACTATATGAAGAAGGTGAAGTATGACTTTGCCGCAGAGATCGGTGCACACACGTCTGCACTATTGTCCTACTATCCGCCTGGCGGATTTGTAGGATGGCATACTAACTATGATGCAAGTGCATATCAAGTACTGTTTACTTGGTCTAAGGGAGACGGGTATTTCCGTTACCTAGATAAAAATACAGGTGAGATTGTGACTATCCAAGATGTAGAGGGATGGCAGTGTAGACACTACTATTTCGGGCCAGAGGATGAACCCCACAATCATTGTTGGCATTCTGCATATGCAGGAGATGAGAGAATAACACTTGCGTACAAGTTTTGTGGTTATGGAGAGAACTCTCCGGAAGACCAACAAGCAAGACTACTACGTGATTTATTGATTGAGGAAATTGAAAATGAGTAAAGAAATTAAAGCACACTTGCCACCATTTGATACAGTAGATGGTGGTCAATACACGGGCAGCGTCAGTAATACTGGCACTATCACCGTAGACACGATCCCCTTGGATACTGTTACCCTAACCCTCACAGACACCCCTGAATACAAATTCAGAGAGGATGAACTGATTGCTGAGTTCAAGGATTATATCGATTCTACTTACGGTGGTCACTATGGTCAAGGTGGACTTCAGTCTTCTGAAGTAATCATTGACCGTGGTCATGGTATGGGTTTCTTTCTAGGTAACGTGGACAAATACAATGCACGTTATGGTAAGAAGGGTACACCCGAAGATCAACGTAAAGACATTGTAAAAATTATCCACTACGGATTTCTTGCATTGTTCGAACATGACAGGTTGCATGGAAAGTAATGCTCTTAACTAGTGGTTGTTCATTTGTCTGGGGAGATGAGTTAGAGGGGTTTGATCAAAGTCCACCTACTCACTGGGACAAAACATTCACTCATCACCTTGCAAAGAAACTGGGTCTTGAGTATGTAAACATTGCTCAGTGCGGTAATGGTAATCGTAAAATTTTTCGAGATACCATGCAGTACTTACGTAACTATTCCGATGAGATCACACACTGTGTAGTGATTTGGTCTGCATGGGAAAGAGAAGAGGTTGCAGAGAGTTATGGCCCCAGTGAAGAAGCATTGATGAAGATCAAACGGAATCAGTGTATGACTCAGTTCTCTCCTGCTAGAATCAACATGATTCGTAACATGCAGTTTGCTCAAGCACTAGAATATCTGTACGATCATTATGATGTCAAACGAACCAACATAATGGAGACCATGACATATATGACCAATATGCAATGGTTGTGTGATATGATGGGTATCAAACTGGTACAAGGTATGTTCCACTATAGATGTTGGGAAGAACTTGTGGACGTTATGAAACCAGAGAACTACAGTGGTGATGCCCCCGACAAATGGTGGGGTGAGTGGATGGAGCACATCCAAGACGAATTAAATTATCTGAGAGACGAATCCAGAGTTGGATTAAATCGTTATACAGATCTCGCCACTATCGCTGAGGAGAACGATGATATGAAACCTTCTTCTCATGCGGGTGAAAAGTCACAGCTAGTATTTGCAGACACACTATACGAAGCATTCCAGAAAGTATGAAGAACATAATTTTACAACACTGGGCAGGGCCGATGAATGAACTGGTAGAGAAGTCTACTGAGTCAATCAAAGGATATGCAGAAAGGATTGGTGCAGACTACGAGTTTATTCGTGGTGTTGTATTCATGAAAAAAATTGCTCACAAACTAGACTACCCGTGCCAGAAACTTATCTACCTTGATGAGAAGTATGACAAATATGACACTGTTGTCATGGTTGACGCAGACATGTTTGTCGCAAAGTCTTGTAATCAAAACATCTTCACAGACGATGTGGGTATTGGTAGACATACCGGAGTCCAGACATCGTTGCGACAGAGACTTGTCGAGATTTATCCAGACCTTGGATCCTTGGACGCACCTTACTGGGGTGGGTCAGTGTTTCGATTATCACGTGAGATCCGACAGAAGTTTCGTGAGGCATTGACCGAAGATATTGTTATGGCATTTGCTCGACGCTACCATGATGAAGGTGTGATGCACTGCTTAGCGAACAAGTTAGGTATGAAACACACCGACAAAGACATATACCTGAATGGTCAGATGTGGAACTACTCTTCGTTTGAACCCGATGTAGAACGTGCAAACTTCATTCACATTCGCACCAAGGTCACACCCCAAGGCCCAAAGAGAGAGAAGATTAAAAATTACCGTGAATTGGTACAGAGAAATCTTATCTAGGGTGTCATTTAATTGACACTTTTCGTCTTTTAGAGAAAACCAAAGTATAAATACCCTTGTATATTAACATACATGGGACTTATTTTATGCGTTACATCATTTCCTTTTGGATGCTTATATTATTGGCATCTCACTCATATGCACAGGACGCTCCTGCCGAAGGAGAAAATAGTGTAGTACCTATTGTTACTGAATCAACAGTAACCACTAATGGTAGCACAGAGACGACTCTGAAGTCGCCCCCTGCTTCTGCCATTTCACCTACAATCAACACTTCCAATTCTGATCTCTGTACTTTCGGAGTTGCGGGTGCGATTCAAACCCAAATACTTGGTATCTCTACGGGTACTCAAGTAGTGGATGAAAATTGTGAAAGATTGAAGAATGCTAAGACTTTGTTCGATATGGGCATGAAAGTTGCAGCAGTATCAGTTATGTGTCAAGACAAACGAGTTTTTGACGCTATGATGAACGCAGGAACCCCCTGTCCGTTTGACGGTCTAATAGGACAGGAAGCAAAGGCAGCTTGGGAAGTTAACTCTGAACTTGCTCCGGATGCACAAAAAGAGAAGGAAGGAATGGATGATTCTACTAAGACATTGTTGGGCGGTGCTGGCGTTGCTAGTCTGCTCGTCTTACTCTTACTCTGAGGAAGTCTATGGGACTTCACCGAATGCGGCAGCGTTTGGTTTAAATTGGGTTATGACTAACATTCTGCCCCAACAGGCAGGACTTACCGTGAATGGAGTTGTATACAGATATACTGCAGTCAAAGATCCGAACAGTGACATGATTGTCTACGTTCAGAACGAGAACGCAATTGACGGTGGTTATATCTTTAGGGAAGCAGATGATTGGTCTGGGTTGCCTGGCAACACGATCAATAAACAAGTTTCTGTAGGTGGAATTCCTATAGAGTATTGGGGTGACGGATCGATCCAAGTTGATGGAGAAGGATCCGTAGAAGATCCTTTGGTGGTTTACAATTATCGATATGATAGTTGTTATCAAGTTACGACTGATCCGGCATGTCCGGATTATATTCCACCAGTAGATCCTATTGACGTTGCTACCAGTGATCCTTTAGATGAGGATTACGTAAAAGAACAGCTTGAACGTAGAGCAGTTCTTGATGAAGAAGACGAAGAAGACCGTAAAAGAAGACAGAAGATGTCTGAGGAAGAACCAGAGGATAGAAGACTAGAGTCTATACTGGGTGCAGTGAACAGTTCTTTATTGGCAGTAGAGTCACTAAAGAAACATACAGAGATGCTGGCACTCAACTTTATTCCAGTCAACTACTTCGACGCTTTACCAGATCCTCAAAAGATCGAGGACACTGTTGTTCTGAAGGATTCTAATCTCCCTGAGAATCGAAAGGCAAGGAGACAGAGTGTTTCACAACAACTGTTACATCAAGAGTTGGTAAATCTACAGTATGAAAATTAACTATAAAAATTAGGAGCAATTCAATGTTCAGAAAAACCCTTCCCATTCTTTTAATGGGTACTATGATGTCTGCGGCAGTTGCAGCAGAGATTCCAATCGTAGGTTCTGTAGAATCCAAGTGTGTCATCACTACTGACACTCAAGGTGTCTATGGTAACCCTACTCCAAGTAAGTTGACTACTGACATGTCAAATGGTGGTGTACCACCTATCGTTCGTTACGATGTCATTCAAGCAGACTACTACAAGGCGTTAATCTCACACCCTACTACATTCACTGAGAGTCCTGCACTTTCAGACGTTGTTAACTGGGTTGGTGAAGTAACTGTCGCTGAAGTATCAGATGTCAACATGTCTGCATATGACAATGAGAAAAGACTATATAATAACGTGACTGAGATCGATCTAACAATCGCAGGTTCAACGTGGTTCAAAGTTGCCTCGACTGCAGAGTATGGTTATGACAAGGCATTCCCTGCCGGTCAATACCGTGCAACTGTTCAAGCAGAGTGTATAGCGATCTAACTCATGAAACGGTTTGTCATGACATTGTTTATGTTCCTCACGAGTGGGTACGCAAGTGCCCACGAGTGGTTACCAACCTATCCAACATTGGTTCAATCTTATGTGGAAGGTATTTTACAAACTGAGATGACTTTGTATAACGCTCGACAGGATGTTGAGTACTATGAGATCGGGGTGTTCGATGAAGAAATGAATCCTGTCTCATTTGCTACGGCTGAGAAGATCGTTAACGTCGAATTTCAAAGACGTAAAAAGATCACCGTATTTGTTAGAGGAGTGGATAGAGATAGAGCGGTCTATGTCTGTACGAAATCAAAACTATTGAGGGATACCGGAACGAAAGCACTGATTACCTCAAAAATATGTTCTAAATTCAAATGAGAAAAATTTTATTATTACTGACGTTTTTTATAGTAGGGATGTGGACTGGTGCAGCTTATGGTCAATCTTCGTCTCTTAATCTAGCGATACCTCAGTCATCACCACAGTTTCAGTCTGATAGAGTCAGAGCAGGAGACGTAGAATGTTCTGCCGCAATTGGATCATCCACAAACGTGGAGTTTGGTGTGGTGGGGATATTGAATCAGAATGATCCATGGGATCAGTACAGAATGGGTATGGGTATGGATCAAGGATTGATGCCCAGTTACAACGACAACTTCATGCGGGATGTTGGTGTGTATGCGAAGATAACCATACCACTGGGTGCACCTAAAGAGAGACTCAACTGTAACGCACTATACAAATTAGAACTAGAAAAGAAAAGACTAGAAGTCATGAAGTTAAAACAAGAAATCGCAAATCTTCGTGCACTTAAATTCGAAGAGGAGTAAAAATGGCAGAGATTGAATTTGCTGGGGTCAAATTCGCAGGGGGAAGAATCGCAATCATCTTGACTGCATTGTCATCACTAGGTGGTGCGTCATGGGCAGGTTTCGAGTTCTACAAAGACTACATGGACATGAAAGAGATTGTCCAGAACATTGACGTGAACGAAATTGAATCCCGTAACAAACAAATAGAAATAAAACTTAACGAAGCCATCGATTACTCACGTAGTATCAAGAACGATCTACGTGATGACTTTAATCGTATGGAACGAAACGTTGACAGAATTGAGGATGCAGGACGTGATCTAGAGACCAAAGTCGAGGATATGATCGACAGGGCAGATGAACGTTTTGACAACAAGAGGGACGCTTTGTCTACTGATACAGACAAAAAAATGGAAGCCCTTGAGAAGAGACTCAATGACAAAATTCAAGCATTTTTGGATAATCCTCTGGCTGATCAGTAGTCCAGTACATGCAGAGTTCAGACACTTCGGTGACTGGACTAACAAAGAAAAGGGTCTGTTTACGACATACAACATACTGGCGTACACAGACTACAAACAAACATCTCTCGCACTGAAACATCCGTGTCAGTGCTACCGTGAGGCGAATCCCCTGTTTGGGGATTATCCCTCATCTCAAAGACTGGCCTTGACACAGGTCGCATTTTCAGGTATACTATATTATTGGGTTGGAAGTGGTTCTCCGAACTATAATAATGACGCAATGTGGGGTGCGATTGTGATCAGATCCTACGTAGTCCACCAGAACAGTGAATTGGGGATATCTTGGAGAGTAGCTTTTTAGCTATAAGAAAGCGCAAAAAAGTGTGAAAAAAGTCTAAAAAAAGTGCAAAAAAGTGTTGACTCCTTGTTTTAATTATGAGACAATATGTATGTTGAGTTGATAGAGGTATTGTTATGAAAGTTATTGAGAACATTAATGAGTTTTTGGGTCGGGTTCCTGTTGGTCATGATCTGGTTGTGATGGAAAAAGGTGATCTCGACTCTGCTCTTGTCCTGATGGGTTTTGATGAGATTGGTATGTTTGACAACATGTTCAAAAAACCTGTTTACGCTTTCTTGGAGCAAAACTATGTATGATGATTTGATGAATGAGTTGGTCTGCCTCTGTGAGGTACGTGGTGAGTTAGATGCCGAAGGCAATGCTCGTCTGGAGCAACGCATTGCTGAAATCAAAAATCAACTGGAGGAGTTGTCATGAGTAAACCAATCCATATGGTCGATTCTATTTCTGAGAAGGAACTTGCTGTTCTGCAACGGATTTGGACATCTAACGAGAAGAAGATCAACGAACTTCTTAACCATCAACAAGAGATCGATAAGTTGTTTGACAAGATCGATCAAGGTAAAGTTTTAATTTCAGGAGTAGTATAATGAAATATGTTATTAACACGCAGTTTATGGAAAACTATGGTGCCCATGATTGGGACGGTAAGGGTGTATGCCCTCAGTACTGGAAGTACAAGGGTGGTGACACCTACATCGTTGATGTAACCCTGCAGGAAGCGCAGGACAAGTCGTTCTATGCGTCTGTGGAAAAGTGCATCGAATATAAAAATGATTACTCTGAGGAGTACATCCTTGGTTCTGAACTAATCGATGATATCGACTTCGTGGAGTCAGACCACGTTGCGGAGTGGGAGTCTCCCATCTGCTGTTTCCTCGAAGGTGACAAACTTATGTGCACGTCTGTCGCACGTAAGTACGATATGTCTGCAACTCCGTTCGGAGAGCGCACGTGGGTTCAGGATGCTGATGGTCGTTCTGAGATGCAACTAACTACATTTGAGGAGGTGGCGTAGTGGCGAAACGTTTGAATGATGCGACTCCCGAAGAATGGGATCAGGCATATAGACACACTCAACACACCAAGTTGTTGAAAGCGAAGGTCGAAGAGTTTCGGAAAAAGGCGGTTGAGTCTAAAGAACCAAATGATCTGTATTTGAATACAATGGTGTTCGGTGAACTGCAGAAAATACTGGACGAGTTGAAATGATCCACGGTAGTATGAGACACTACCCTAGTGGTAAGAAAAAGAAGACCAACTACTGGACTACCAAGAAACGCAAGGTAGAGTTCAAGGAGTACACCCCACCTGAGACATACCGGAGAGAGACTCCGGTTTACAAATCTCACGATTCGGGTACTCACAATACACAAATCAAAGAAAAGATAAACTACACCGGAACCCTGATCAAGGGTATCAGTACCATGCACAAGTCGAATGCAGTACCGATCATTGACCAGAAAGAAGCTATTGAACATGCGAGGATGCGACGATGAATCTTGAGAAGTGCCTATGGCGTGAGGAAACTACTGACTGGGGAGATAACACCCCAAATCACATCTATGTGACCAAGGGTACTGAGTTGGTCGGATTTGTCCCCAAGGGTGGGGTACTGAAGATCTTCAAGAATCCTATGAAACGGTGGTCACCATCCCGTCGAAAGTTCCGTAAATTGGGTCTGAAGGAGATCCGTTCTTATTCCAAAATGCTATAACCTTATGAAAAATAAGTATAAAAAATATATACTTTTTTTCGATTTAGGGGTTGACATCTTGTTTTGAATATGAGATAATTACCTTGTAATTGAGAGTGAGGAATACATTATGAAAACAAATTTTATTGCATTGAGATCTAACCCGTCTTTGACTGACTTCAGGAACTACATCCTGTCTTTCTACGCTTACGATGGTATCTATCCAACCCCTTGGGTGGACGTTGCCATGGTAGAGAGAGGTATCATGAGATACCTTGCAGTGTGTTCTAATCCTGAGAACCACGAAGAGTGGGGTGACGGTGACTCTATCGACAGAGAAAGAGTCTATCAAATTATGGAAGAACTTGCGGAGAAAAAGTGAATGATTGACTTCTATTTAGAAGGTCAAGTAAAAAATCAAGAGGTCGTTCGAACCTACATCGCAAACATGATCAAGACTCTGGGTCTTGGTCGGTTGCGTAAACCGTACATCAATGTGCGGTTCACTAACAAGTGTGATGCCTACGGTCTGTGCGAAGGTGATCGTGAATATGCAGAGATCACCATTGCACGTAAGTGTCCTATCACTGGTGAGAAGATGACGTTCATGGAACAGATGGGAACTCTCGCACACGAGATGGTTCACGCACGTCAGTTCCTTCGAGGTCAGTTGAGTGCAGAAGGTGCGTGGAAGTGGAAAGGTCGTAATGCGGATGGTTATGAATACGATAACCAACCTTGGGAAAAGGAAGCATACAAACAAGAGAAGGTGTTGTTTCAGAGTTGTTTCCCTTGGGATCAACCGTTCACAAATTGATAAATACCATGGTATCCAACGGAGATATCATATGAACAAACTATCAACTATTTTAATGACCACCCTGATTGTTGCAGGGTGTTCTTCTATTCCTTCCTTCTATGATCCAAACGAGTCCAAAGCTATTATCGACATTAGTACACGTGTCGAGATGATGGACTGTGATCTAAAACCCGCATCTCTGAAGAAACAGATTCGGTCAATCGACTTTTATGTCGAGTGGTTGAATCAGTACTCCCTTGCAAAGGGATCTCAGGATGTCACGAAAATTACCGGAATCATGGATAAGACTTTACAGGGTTTGGTGGACGCAGATCCATTGACTCCGACATACTGTCGAATCAAAAAGAAGAACCTACAAACGCAATCTAAGATGGCGGCAGAAGCAATCATGGGGAGATACTAATGGCAGATACATTACCGCAAGAACAACAAGGAAGAGAATACAAGGAACTACTGGATGGTGGTTACCTTAGTCAACAAGAATACACGGATCTGATCGAAGATCTGAAACGTGAAGTCGAGATGATGGATGAGACCAATGCAATGGAAATGAAGGCAAACTGCATCAAGGCATTGGATCTTTTATTGAAAATAATTTAAAAAAAAGCTTGACATCTTGTTTTGATTATGAGATAATTACCTTGTAATTGAGAGATATTGTTATGAACCAAGAAATTTTGAAAGTGACCCATTTTGCGTCTGAGTGCCATAAGGATCAGAAACGTAAATACACTGGTGAGAATTACTTCTTCCACCCTATCGCAGTTGCGGAAATGGTCGAAGAATACATGGTCGAGAAAAAATTTGACCAAGATGATATCGTGTATGCAATCAAGGTTGCATTGTTGCACGATACTGTCGAGGACACTATTGCGACTCATGAAGACATTGAAGAGAATTTTGGAAAGGACGTTGCGAAGGGAGTTTGGTTTTTGACTAAAGTTCCTGAGTTCGTTGGTAACCGTGCGACTCGAAAGAAGATGTGTGAAGCACGTCTTGCGACTGCACCTGAGATCATCAAGATCATTAAGACTTTTGATATGATGCATAACGGGTACAGTATCGAAGAACACGATCCAAAATTTTTCAAATTGTTCAAGAAGGAAACCAAGAGTCTTTTGAAGGCAATGGGGACTGAGAAAATTTGGAAAGAAAAAGCTTGACATTGTTCTCTTGTTTTGATAACATGTTAGTGTAAGTTAAATTTTTAGTGAGGAAATTATTATGAGTATGAATGACATTTTACAAATCGAGACTACTGCATCTGTAGGATCGTCCCCTTGGGGTATCGGAGAGATCGTATCCAATGATCTATCTCCACAACAGATGATGGAAAAGGCAGGTGTTGACTGGAAAGTCGAGAAGGTTCCTACCTACGCAGACTTCAACGGTGAGAAAATCCCTACAGGGATGGAAGCACTTGTTAGGGATTCTGATAACAAGATCCTAACCCAAGTCGGTAAGAACTGGGAACCCTGTCAGAACGAAACTGCGTTTGAGTTCTTCAATGAGTATTGCCTTGAGGGTGATATGGAAATGAGTACCGCAGGTTCACTGAAAGGTGGTAAGATGGTATGGGCACTTGCGAAGGTCAAAGAGTCTTTTGATGTTCTAAAGGGTGACCAGATTGATTCTTACCTTCTGTTCTCTAACCCGCATGAGTACGGTAAGTCTATTGACATTAGGTTTACTCCGATCAGGGTTTCATGCATGAACACTCTTGCAATGGCATTGAAGGGTACTGCAATTACTGGTGCAAAATTGAACCACAGAAAAGTGTTTGATGCGAACCACGTAAAGACTACTCTGGGTCTTGCACACGAGAAGTTCGAACAGTACAAAGAACTATCACAGTTCCTTGCGTCTAAGAAGTTCTCTGCAGAGTCACTGATCGAATACTACAATGAGGTCTTCCCAAGAACTTATCAAGGTAAGAACCCTCCAGTAGTAAAAGAGTTTAAGGATCTTACTGCAAACGGTCAGAAAGCGTTTGAAGTTCTGGATTCACAACCAGGCGCTCAGTTTGGGAAAGGTTCATGGTGGCAAGCACTTAACAGTGTGACCTACTTGACTGACCACGTAATGGGTAGGGAAGCAGATTCCAGAATGACATCTGCATGGTTCGGTGCAAACCAGAACAGAAAACAAACCGCAGTTTCGAAAGCAATCGAATTCGCAGAAGCTGCCTAACCAACTAAAGGAGACCACCCTGTTCGCAGGGTGGGTTTTTATATGAGTAAAGATCGATTTGACTTAGAACAATCTATCATGGAATGTTGGAATGTAACCGACGATATTAATGTGGTGACTGAACATTTTATGGACAGTCCTAAGTGGAAACATATACCGCCTGATGTTGCGGATGCTCTCTGTAACAAGTATCTTGGTATCAAGGAACTCTATGACATTCGTTTCCAAAAGTTGTGGGATACCTTTACAGAATGTTTCGATCTAGATAGAGATGCCGAAAATTACTGGGCAATGCGAAAGACCATGGATGAAGACCTCGGTGAGTAAAATTCTTATCATCGATTATGGTTGGTGCAACTTCCATAATATCCTTGAACTAGTAAAATCAGGTCACGATGTAAAAGTCGTGACTTCTTCATATGAACACTTTGAAGATGTTCCTCACAAGTTCTGGGATCAATATGGTGTTGAGATCGTCAATGCCGAGAATAGAGATTCGGTATTGATGAAGTGGTTGAATAATTCTGACAGAGAAATAGTGATCAACACTCATCCTATACTAGGACATCTAAGTGATTCCAACATCATTGATCATGATCGTTTTGAGTACCTTGGACTTTACAGACCTACTGCAATGTTAGAGACTGGTAAGTGGGCAGTGCGAGAGTCCATGTTGCGTCGAAACATATTGTGTCCTAAAGTCAGAAAACCTATTGCACCTTGTGTGGCAAAACCAATACGAATTCCTAAACCAACTGACCACGTAAGTATCTGCATGACTCAAAGTGAAGCAGATCGTTTTAGTAGAGATGAATATGCAGAAGGTATGTTCTATGAAGAGTACATACCCAAACCCACAATAGAAACTAATGTAGATTTTGTTGTTGCGAAGGGTAAGTGGTCTATTCGACACACTCAAGAAATCATTGGTGAAGATACCGCAAAACTTGCAGGTAAGTTTCAACACTGGACTAAGACCTCTAGTTTTAAACCATTACCAGAATGGGTAGAAGAGATCACTGTAGAAAATGCGGTGGTTATCTTGGACTGGATTACTAAAGATGTATGTGACAAGTCATCTTTCGTTGGTCAGATTACTGGACTATGTACACCAAATGGTGACTGGTATTTCTGTGAGATCAACGTGAGACCAGAACAAACCTGCAGTCTACCTTACTTTGTAACTGGAGATGAGTACCTTGAATCATTGAGAGGGAAACCAGAGATCCTTGGAGATGCATTCCCAAATGACGTTGACAAGTTGATTGTGATGCCAAAGGAACCGGATTCGATCTACCCCTACCATCTGCATGAGTCCTATGGGGTTGCAATTCCTTGTGGACTTGATATAATTGATGGTGAGTACAGAGTATCTAGACATATGCGAAAGAGAACTCCGGATGGGAGAATCGGACTGGTGATCTGTGATAAGGTCATTCCAGAGGGGTTCATTCACGAGATGAATAATGGAAATTTCGAAATTAGTGCAAAAATGACAAAATAAAGCTTGACTTCTTGTTTCGAATATGAGATAATGTGCATGTAAGTGAGAGAAATAAGGATTTGTTATGACCAATATCTATGAATCATATCGTATTGACCGTCCCTACCATGGCACTCCGGAACACTACTACAATGAGTATCTCCGGAAACATGCCAAGAAACAGAACAAGGGTGCACGTGGTCAAGACTCTGAACGTAGTAAGTGTTACAGTGCAGAGTGGGCATTCCAGTCCAAGTGTTCTGGTCAGATCCCTAAGTTCAAGGATATCAAAGAGGCACAGAAGTACGCCAAGAAGATCTACAAGTCAAAGACTTGGCAGAAGATCTGGTCTGAGTCTATCAACGGTGATGTGACTCGTATCTTCAATGCGTCTCCTGAAGTCAACGCAAAGTTGAAGTCGAGTGGTCGTGGTACTGCGGGTTGGTCGAATGGTCGTAGTGTGACCCTAGATACTAAGGTTGGTTTGGATGCGTATACTCTAATCCATGAACTGACTCACTGTCTGGGTAATATGCACCATGGTCGATCCTTCCGTAAGGATCTGTTATCACTGGTGTCACGATTCCTTGGACGTGATTGTGCGAAAGCACTCAAGGAAGAATTTAAGAAACGAAAGCTTGCCTGTGGTGAGGCACGTAAACCGCAAACGTTTGACCAATGGAATGCGGCACGTGTTCGCATGGCAGCGATGCGGGAGAAATTATGACAACAATGAAGAATGTAAAACTGAGGAGACTTATGGCACAGAAAAGAGTTCAAGAAGAACAACAGTTCAGCGAAGAAGAACTTGCGAACTCAAAGAGAATTTATAAATCTGCAACTCCAAAGGGTGGACTTGACTGGTACATAAAGTGGGCATCTACTGTCTGCGTTTTGTCTGCAGTGACAATCCGATCCAGTGGGATTCCGGAACTGCAAGTTTATGATTTGATGTTCTCTTGGTTAGGTGCAATTGGTTGGTTTATAGTTTCCTATATATGGAAGGATAGAGCACTTATTCTTTTGAACGGTGTAATGGGAGTCCTGTTGTTTTCGGGACTGATACGATATTTTTTTGGATAATTAAAAATGACAACAACTAAATTGATGGTTGAAGTGACACCTTGGTTTGATGAAGAGGGTGTTTTTACTAGTCTCTATATTGGAGACGCATGTGAACCTGTCTATGAGGGTCACACTCCATACAAAGAACTTGTGGATCTAGAACTATCGTCGTATACTATTAGTGGAAAGATCCCTGAGAGACACCTTGATGAGGTCGAAGAGTTCGTGCGAACACTAGAAGAACTTGGGGACTACGCACGTAAACAAATGGAAAAATTATCTAATGTTTGAACATGTTTTAACAGAACTAAATGAGATGGAGTCGGTCACTACCGACTCTGGTCGTAAATACAAAACACCGGAAGGCGTAAACCTTCCTTCTATAACCACAGTACTTTCAATACTGTCTCGTGACTCCATTGCTGCATGGCGTAAACGTGTGGGTGAGGCAGAAGCAAATAAAATTTCTCATCGTGCATCATCCCGTGGTACAAGGGTACACGAGATCATTGAAAAGTACATCAACAACGATGAGGATTATCGTAATGGATATACTCCAGATATTATTGACAGTTTTATTGCTATCCGTCCCATTTTGGATGATCGTATTGGCAGAGTATTCGCACAGGAAGCACCACTCTATAGTAACCACTTGGGGGTTGCAGGTAGGGTTGATTGTGTTGCTGAGTTTGACGGGAAACTTTCTATCATTGATTTTAAAACATCCCTCAAACCTAAACGACTCGACTGGATCAAAAATTATTTCATGCAAGAATCCGCATATGCAATTATGTGGGAAGAGAGAACCGGGCAGCCCATCACACAACTTGTAACGATAATCTCAGTGGATAATCATGAACCACAGATCTTTATCGAACATCGTGATAACTGGGTACGTCCATTAAAAGAAACAATTGCACAGTATAATGAGGAAAATTCGGGTTCTCTTTTCTTATAAATAGTGGTATACTGTGGGCAACAGTAAAGAAACGGAGACCGATTAATGTTAAAATTTTCTAGCTTTCTGTCAGAAGGTAATCTCACATTTGGTGAGATCACTCGTGATGACAGGGCGTTCCGACTAGAATTGTTCTTGAGAAAGTACAAGGGTAATGAACCGTTTGAGTTATCAGCCGGTGGTACGGTTGTCCTGAAGTATAACGCAGAGATTGAAAAAGCACTCAAAGCAAAAGACAGTAAAACTGCAAACAGCATTGGTCTAGAAGACAATGCAGGGAACAAAATTTCATTTGGTAAACTAGCAAAGACCAAAGAGTTTGGTGGTGGTCGTGGATCCGGTGGTGGATCTGACAACACTAAAGCAACTGAGTCTGCACAGTGTGTTTACCTTCAAGCAGTGTGGGACGATCCCACAACTCAGTTCACACCCGAAGCAATCCAGAACGCATACGCTAAAGTTCACGTCGATGCAACTGCAGATGAAGTGATGTTAAGAGATGAAAAATGGATTGCATCATCTATTGATGTCGCACGTACCTTATATAAGGTTCTAAAGAAACAGGGAACATATAGTTTCCATCGTGGATCACCTTGGGTCACTGCTTTGGAAAACAAGTTCAAAGAGTTGAACCGTGCAGAGAAATTATTCCAAGACGTTAATAAGTGGACACCTGCAGACATCTGGATGGTCAAATCTGGTAAAGAGGGTGCGTATGATATTGAGGGTGCAGGATCCATCAAAGCACTCAATCAAGAATTACTCAAGGCATATGCAGCACGTGACATTCTTGGTATCTCACTGAAGAAAGCTGCTAGTGGTAAACCTAGAATATCTCAGGTCAACTACAAGAAACCATTCAAACCACCTGTCTTCCGTGCTGTGTCCTACAACAAGCGTAATGACTTCTTTAAGTCAAAGGACGGATACTTGTTTGGTCAGGGCGGTCTTGAGATTCAATTCCGTACCTTCCCTACGTTCCAGTGTGAGATCATTGGTAAGAAGGCAAAGCATGGTAAGGTATCTCAGGGTGGTATTGATGCCGCATTGTGGGCGACTACTCGTAATCGTCTTGAGGTTCGTAAAACAATTGAAGCAGAGATCCGTAGTGACAGGGAAGCGTTCCTTGATAAGTTCTATGGATTCTATACTGGTGCGATTGACAACCCTGTTGACCGTCAAACATTTGGCACTAAACTAAAGAACAAAGATTCTAACTGGTTAGTCTCTAAGTACTACGTGACAACTATGTTCACTATGGTAAAAGGTAAAGAGCAACAACTAATGACCCTGTTGTACAGGGTTGCCAAATCAGAATCAGCAGATTC
>Ga0194024_1000013_pt1 | contig 47909 bp, 49 predicted proteins | sample IW13Sep16_MG_FD_140337 | JGI IMG/M metagenome (GOLD analysis project Ga0194024, IMG submission 140337) | Freshwater microbial communities from the Broadkill River, Lewes, Delaware, United States - IW13Sep16_MG | ecosystem: Environmental > Aquatic > Freshwater > River | place: USA: Delaware...
ATCCATACAAGGTCGTTGCTTTTCTTTGAGATATGCCCCTGTTGTTTTGAACAAATCGTTTTCATCTTTTTCGTAATAGGTGTCTACTCTGTTTTTATCTAACTTTCCGAATTTTCCTCTTTTGGTTTCTTTTAGACCATCGACTATTCTGCCCTCAAAAGATTCTTTAGGATTCGTTTTCACACGAAGTTCGTCAATGTCTTTGTAATAAGCAACATCTCTAAAGGTGTCTTGCTGGAAACCACCTGTTGCGTTTACTGGATCTGTAAATTTTGTTCCTGGTCCGACTTTAACTTGTTCGATGGGAAGCACATTGTTGTGAAACTGGGACTGTACCATTCGGTCCAATTGTACTAAATATCCTTGACTGTTCTCGTGTGTGTACACATTTTTTTGAATATCAGAAAAATTAGTTTGCTCCATTTTTTTAATGTGGGTAGATTTGTCGTAACCTGTATATTTTTCGAGTAGGGTTTGGTTCATCGTTTCATTTAAGTTTTGCGTGATTCCACTGCCGAAAAAAGGGACCATATTATTATGACTAAAATTTTCCATTGAAGTATCTGCTAAACTGCTGTAAAAAGCCATTTATATTATTCTATGTATATATTTAAAAATTGATTTTTTATATAAACATTAATTTTGTATAATTCATTATGAGAAGATATATTACTGAATGTGGGATTGTTTTATTAAATAAAAACTTTGATAAAGTGTTAATCATATTTCAAAACGAATCTTTAAAATGGGGCCTTCCCAAAGGTCATATGGATCAAATTGAATTGAATAAAAACGCTTATTTTGATTGTGCAAAACGAGAATTACTCGAAGAAACCGGTATAATGATTAACACACATAAACATCGAAAACTTGGCACTTTTATTATTAAAGATAAACTATTTTATATTCTTCAACTATTGAAAGATATAAATATAAAAAAACCTATGGACACTACAGAAATTGGTGATATTAAATGGTTACCTATTGTTAATATAGTGAACTTCATTAAACAGTATCAATGTAATGTTACAATAAAAGAATTGAATAACTATTTGCTTACAATTTACGAATCTCATCACAAGATCTCCAATGAATAAATGGTGTCATTTCCTTTTCCTCATACATTGAAACAACTTCTGCATCGGTATAGCAGTTAGCGTCGCCATAATGAGAAGGCATTACATCATCGTTACTTTTTAAATTCGGAATACAAGGACGATGGTTGTCTTTGACAATCAAACGATTTTGTATTTCTCTTTCAAAGGGCATTAATGCCATATTTTGAGGATTTTCACACAACCATTCCCATCTATTCCAACCGGTTCCTCGGAGAGTGCAAGGAGGGTTGCTCAATTTGGTGTCTTCGGGACTCATAAAAGTATCGTCGCAGTCTGTAAGTTTTTCGTTATCACAGTATTTAGAATCGAACGTTTTTTCTTTGGGACATTTGGTTTGTTTGACATTCAATCCTAACAACTCGGAATCAACATCTACAAGTTCTTTGTTATTACATTTCGCGACACCGAATTTGTCCAATCTTATGTAAGGAGACGGATAGAAACAATCTTTTTTGCAACTTACAGAAGGTGTGTTCATCATATATTTTCCAACTCCAACAGATTCTTCAAGATACTTATTATATGCACAAGTATCATATGATAGTTTGGAAAAACTCATTTTAAATTATTATAATATTTTTATCCACATCTATTTATTCTCATTTCTGGTTCTTTGGGTACTGGTTTGTAATCAAACATTTGGCATGTTCCCAAATGTTGCATTGATATATCAATATTCGGATGTGTCACCGGTTTGATGTATTCCTCTGATGTCAACATGTTGTCACTAGGTGGTTTGAATTTATACATAGAACATTTGGTCGCCGGGTGTCTTTGTCCTCTTAAATCGTTTTCTAAATCAACTAAATTTCCTCTTATATGGGACACATTTGTTCCACCCACAGTACCTAATTCCATTCTGCATTTATCCTTGTGTTCGAACTTTATAGGATCCAAAGTGTAATTAACTGGTGCCACACTTTGAAATAATGATTGTTTATAAGAACATTCATCATAACTTAATCTATTCGCACTCATTCTTTTATATTATAAATATATTTTTTAACATTGTTTCTTTTGTAAAGAGATTCCATCAAATTTATACCCGTTCTTTTCTAAAAACTCTTTTTGTTTAATTGTATCTCTGGTCGTATCTCCTCCTCTTGTCCATGACTCGACAATATGTTCGGGATTTTGAATATTCTCCTTTAAGCACGGCAACATTGGAGTAAAGACATCAAACGGCTTACCTTCGCATTGAAAATCGTCGAAAGTAATCTCTCCCTGTTGAATACGACTTTCGTTCTCCACATTAATCTCCCCTTTACTCAAATCAGGAACTGCTTGAAAAGTTCTTGTGAAAATCTGATTACGATCTCTGTTTATCTTGTTTGAATCGATGCGCATCATTGAGTCATTGTCCACTTGGCAAGCGTTCGTGAATCCATATCCTTCACGCATGGTCATATTGTTTTCGGTCATAAACTCTCTTATTTTATTCACCTCATCATCACACTTCAAACCGTTGCCCCTATAAGAGTTAAATAGCATATACTCTTCCATTCTTTTGTTTTGATCGTTTTCCGATTCTCTGGCACAGTTATCTGTTCCAACTCTGTGTTCTTTGTTAAAATATTTTAAATGATCTTCATTGAATTTCTCCATCTTTAATATTATTTTAAGAAAAATATTTACATTTTAATAAATTTCCTTCTTTACAGGTTTTTTCGTCATTACCATATAACCATTGTGCAAACTTGTCTTGATTGTTCGGAATTTCGGTTACTGGCATTGTGTAATACTGTCTCTCTGATGCGTTCTTATTATATATATCATCCACCGATCTATACAAATCTTCATTGAAATACTGATCTATATATTCGTTCACCTTGTTGTTTATTCTACAAGCTCTCTCTCTTTTAGGGTTTTCCGCGTATTCGTTCATCGTTACATTCATGAACGGGTTCTCTCGAGTCGGTTTCGTGCAAGTTTCAATTTCATCATCATCGTCCTCTATTCCGTAGGTTTCGTACATGTCCTTATCTGTTATGTATTTCTCCTTGTTTTCATGCATCGTATATGTAATATAAATAACTATTCCAGCGACTATCAAGATAATGAATACCTTCAAATCGTTCTGTAATGAATACAATATTATCGTTACATATAATATCAATCTCATTATCGAATTTAGTTTTTCACTGTATTCCATTTCGCTTGTTGGATAAAACAGTAACATGTTATTTATATCGAAAAAATTAACTATGTCGTTATACCAAATCGTCATATTTATTTATTTATATCTTTTTATTTGCTAATTTCTTTTGTAATCTTTCTCTTGTCTTATTCCTAGTAGGGGCAGCAGCTCCCGCACTCTTCCCCATTATATCACCCATCCCACTCATCATTCCCATCATCTGAGACATCATATCCCCATGACCCGAACTGTTTAATGTGCCCATCATATTTAATGCCTCGCTCATCAATTCCTCTTGATTAATTTCCCCGTTATGAATCTTTTGTGTAATTTTCGTTCCTACTGTTTGAATTATATCCCCCAACATATTATTCGAACCCGAAAATATATTGTTCATGTTCAACAAATCCTCCGGATTCTCCATATTTATCTTACTCATGTCTATCGACGAAGAAATCTCCTTCGCTAGTTCTCCAATCTTCGTATTGTTCAAAAACTCTAAACCCGTCTCAATGTCTTCGGTATCTAACTTCATCACGGACTCCTTTACCGTGACCCTATCTACATACATCTTCATTAACAACTTTCGCAGATCGTCATCCAAAATGTCATCCAAATGTTTATCTAATTCTTCCTCGTTCGTAATCTTTTTCGTGTCTACACTGTTTATTATATCCACCGTCTTTTTCAACAAAATATCCTTTTTCTCATCATCCAAATCATCCATCTTATGTATATATCCAAACACCATCAGTATATATACATAATACTTCAACGAGTTCCTACTTTCGCCATCCTTATTCACCACCTTCTTCAAAATGTCATCTATCGTAATATCCACGAATATTTCGAAATTCATTATCTCTATCTTATCCAATATATCATCGTCCGCAAATAACGCGTCCGTTACAGAGTCGTTCATATTCAATACCATATTGGTGATGTATTCAGTAGATTTCTTATCAAAAATTTTGTAGTTACTCTTTAACTTACTCTTTATATCGGGATTCTTATCTTTTATCTCTTTCATTAAATTTAAATAGACTTTGTTAAACATATAGCAAACATTGTTTTGAATCATATTTTAAAATCTCTTATGATTTTAACCTTTAAATAATATAATACTTCTCACACAATTTAGTCAATAGTGTAAAATAAGTCCATACGATCTTCTTATTATCATCTGTCATTGAACACCAGTATGACTTGATCTTATCGATCAACTGATCCGTAAACTCATATGATAAGTCGGAGCTATTTATCTCATCCTTATAATCGTGTTTCATGAAAAACTCCTCGTCCTTGGAAAGTATTTGAGTCTTGTATTTGGTATAAACATAATCGTTGTATAGTTTAATGATTTGTTTATCACTTATTACCAACAACATATTGATGGTTGTCTTAAACTTTTTCAAATCTTCATCTGCAGGATACACAAGAATCAAATCATTTATAAACTCTCTTAATTTGGTATTGAACACGTTCACACACTCCTCTTTTCTCATTTTTATTTATGTTTATTGATAATTTTTAAATCATTATCTCTTTCAGCAACATATTTGTCATAGTTTATTATCTTATTGTTTTCTGATTCAGATGGTGTATTGATCTTATAATCCATATTTAGAAACTGAAACGAATGATCTAACTTAACACCACTATTATCCATATATGAGTATTTATCTGATAACGAACTTCCCATCTCGTTCACCATGAACGGCTCCACATTCATAAGCTCTAGCAGATATTTTACCAATTCGTCCTCCACATATATTGTGATGTTCTTATTCTCGTCCTGTGTTAACAACGCAGGAACTCGATCAATCACATCCGGTAAGTTTTCTTCTTTCTCTACATCTTTAAATAAAAACTTATCAATACCTATTTTTTTTATGAGTTCATATGCTTCCTTACAATACATACATTTTTCACTATAAAAAAACACACAAGTCATATTCTTTTTATTGAAAAAAAAAATTGATTTTAAATAATAATTCTTATAAATAGTATATAATATGGATAATTTATTTTCAAATTTAGTATCTTCTTCTCCGTTTGAAATAACTTTTCAAGTTAAAGATATTGACTTATCTATCATCAACTCTTTACGAAGGATTATTCTCTCAGAACTTCCAAATGTTGGTTTTTACTTTGATCCGAACGACTTTACCAACAAAGACATCGATGTTTTGTATAACAACACACCCCTTCATAACGAATTCATTCAACACAGAATATCCCTTATTCCCATCAATGTGTCAATTGAACAACTAGAAAACTGGAATAAAGACGATTATAAATTTGTTATAGATAAAGAGAATAACACAGGAAATTCAATGAATGTATATACAAGTGATATTCAAGTGTTCGATAAGAACGACACCCCCCTTCCCCATCTAGCTAAACAGTTTTTCCCACCCGACCCCATCTCTAAAGACTTTATCCTTATCACCAAGCTAAATCCCACCAAAAAGTCCAAATTCGTCGTAAATGCCACCGCAACCCTCAATACTCCTCAAGTATCCACTTCGTTTGGCATGATTAGCAATATGTCTATCGAATTCGTGGTTGATGAAACAAAAGCAGATAAAGAACTACAAAAATATATCGATGCCAACAAAGGAAAATCCACCGTTGAAGATCTGACCTACCAATTTAACTCCTTAGAACGCGAACGACATTACTTCCGAAACAAATACAGAGAACCTAACAACTTCCTTATCAGCATTACCTCCGAATGCAACATTCCGTGCACCTATATTTTCGGTAAAGCCATCTCCATCCTAAAAAATAAAATTATCTCATTCCAAAATTCCAACTTCGAAATCGTCAACCATAACATGTTATTCACCATCATCGTGAAAAACGAAGGTCACACTTTGGGCAACATCTTTCAATCCCTCGTCTTTAACAATTATATTCGCGAAAACAATGACAACAAATTTAATATAGATTATATAGGATATAACATACCACATCCTCTCGAAAAGGTTCTTCTTATCAAAATTAAAGGCTCTAAACTCCTCATTCTTGACGATGTTCGTGAATTTGTCGACTCCTCTTGCAATTACATTTACAACATGCTGGACGATTTAGAGAATCTTTGGAATACATTATCTAATAAATAGTAAATATGAATGAACCTCTTATTAATAATTTAAATATTTCAGATCTGTTTATTAATAAATCTTCAATTTTTCACAGTATTGAATATTGTTATCTTTTTCTAACATCCGATTCATTCAGAAACAAAACCCCAGAAAAACAACAAAAAAGTATAACCAAACTTAGAACCAATCTAGGCGAAGAAATCCAAAGAATTCTAGAATCAAGCATAACCTCTAGAAACAAAGCTCTTCTACTCAATTACAATCCCAACTTACACGAATTGTTTCTCAATCCCGACCACATTCTTTACGAAGAGTTCATTTTCGTCGTCGAAACAATTCTACGCTCTCACAAATTTATCGTTGCCGAAAATAAACTTTTTTACATCAGTGACGAAGGTCTTAAAGACGAAGACAAAATTCTCGTCATCAACAAAGTAGGCAAAACGTTTTTCTATCCTATCTTCTCCAACAACGATATCTTCATTTTCAACACATCTATGGACACCATCAATATAATAAACTCGTTTCACATCAATAAACACAAATCTAAAAACATTTACAACGAACCATTACCATCGAACACTGAAACCGATCAACCCAATTCCATCATTGTAGACAAAGAGGATGTTCTCTTCGAAGACTTTGAAGACGAACTAGTCATCAAATATAATAACAAACATTTCTTACAACAGTTCTCCGAAGACGAAAAGATTATTCATATTCAAAACCTCCTTAGTATCATGCCCTCCGAAAAGGCGTCTGGAAAAACATTCGTCTCCCTCTTTCAAACATCCAAAAAAGTGCCCGATTCTATTTACAACCTAAATGTCACCAAAGTCTCCAATATTGACAAAAGAATAAACGATTACGAAGAGTATATTGATAACTACGCTCTCTTCAAAAAAGGCCATCCTATGACCCCATTCTATCTATCCGTTTTCTTCCACGAAAATATCAATCCACAAAACAACAACTTGCTTCTCGACCACGAAAATGTCATTCGTAACTCCTTTACCGCAAATACAAATCTGTTGAATAACAACGATTCAACTATAGATCTCGAAGATTGTACCTCTAAACAATTTACCCTTCAACAATTACAAGTCATCGCCCAAAAATACAAACTCACTATCAAAGGATCCAAACAAACCATGTGTCAACAACTTATCAATTACAACTTTCTTTCATCCTATGTTCTCGATAAAATAGACAGTTTATCCGTTAAAAACATTAAAGAAATTGTATTAAACTCCAATATCAACATACAGGAAAACAAAACTTACAAAAAAGAACATCTCATTCAACTTCTTTTCAAACATAATAAGGTGGACTATGTCAAATCCTTGTTTACTATAGATGACCTGTACGATATCGCTAAAGAACATAATATTTCTATTTCAGAAAACGACGATTATGATCAAATATTTGATACTTTGTCCAGCATAAATCTTTTGAACTTGTATTTCGATACAGTAGTCATGGACGATTTCGATTGCGAAATAGAAGACAAAGTCACCGCGGTTATGGCGGCAAGTGACACCCAATCTATTCATATCAACAATCATTTAGAATATTTTCGACCGTTGTCTAAAGACAACAACCAATTCAACGGATTCTATTACAATGGCGACAAATCCACACAAAAATTCGAAATCTTCGATATTGAGAACTATTTGAATATTTTGCACAACATTTCCGAATTTCTTCCCATTAAATGCACGCTTCATTATTTCAACAACAAAGTTATTAAAGGTACCATCCAAGAATCTCTGCAAAACAACAACTTACTCAAGATTATCGTTGATAGCAACAAAACAGTTTACTACAACTTAAAGAATGTACACGACAACACTTTCTTCCTGTACACCCATCTGTATGAAGGATACAAATACAACAAACCCGATCTTCACAAAAACATATTTTTCATTATCAATAAATATCCTTTCGAGGATATGTTAAAATTCGTCTCATTAACCCTTGATCAATATTTAGAACTTTTTAATCATAATGATTTGTATTCCCTTCAACAAATCGACAAAACCCTTCAACATTTTAACACGTCATTCCACCAGCTTAACTTTTCGGATTATGACACCATTACACGCTTCATCAACTCCGTAAAAATATCTACAGTCTCTTCCGCTACTACGCTTCCCAAAGATTCAACAGAAGAATTTAAAGAGAAAAAATCCATTCATGATTTTTTACAATTCAATAACACGAACATTTCGGATTTGCATAAGATGTTTGTTCTTCACTCGTCTCCCAAATACTTCCAAACGATTTTCGATGTGTATTACCCCAAATACTCGTCTCACACGATCGAGACATTGGACACAAATATAGCGTTCAATAAAAATACCAACATAAAAAAAGAAATTGTACATCAACATATATTTAACTCGTTCGATGACTTACAAACACATAAACAATATATTGACTCTGTTGTTGAAACAAACATTGATATTGACCTAACTATCCGTGAAAAAGAGACTAACAACTATATTCAAAATTTGTCCACCATTTTGAAAGACTACAAATCATTGTTCGTTCAATTCAACGATTTTGTTTCGAAAGCACATGAAAAAGATTACTTCGAAGAGAAAACTTACTCTAAAACATCAACTAAGCTGTTGGAAGGCACAATTATCAATACATCCACCTTCATTAATTCCGATCCAAACAACCAATATGCTTTAATCGAAACAGATGACAACAACTCCACAACCAACAATAACGAAGACGATGTTTTGCATTTTTTTGCACAGGTCATCGGTATCACTCTAACCCAAACCGAAAAGAATTTAATTTATCGTCAAACTAAAAACATATTTAATCCTTTCCTAACTAACTTCAAGAAATCGAAAAATCCAAATTCTTTGAAAACCAACAATGAGTTGTCTTTATGGAATCATTATGCGAACACAATCATATACTGTGCGTTCTTTACGCTTATTGTTCAATTCAAATACAATCTGAACTACATCATGCCCAAATGCAAACAAAACTTCTCTCTTCACGGCTTCCCACTAAATAACGAAAAAGACAAGACTTTCACCAAATATCTTGCCTGCGTCACATTCAATCTTTTCAACAAATCTAATCATTATTACCAAAACGAATCGTTTATCGATTCACAAATCACCGCGGTTATCAAACTTATTTTCAAACACAATCCTTCTTTCAAATCCATATTCGATAATCTAACTCATCACAAGAAAGAAAAACCCGAATCCCTGAACACAATCATCAACGACATAAAACCGTTTTACAATTATAAAGACATTTCATCCAATATCATTTCCAAAATTAACAATAAACTTACAAACAATTTTACACTCCACAACATTAACGAATTCAACATTAACAATCTCTTCTCTACCCAAACTCATTTCGATATTTTATGTCCAACAACTAAACAAATTCTGAAAAAACAGTCCTTTGAATTTGATTCCAATACGGTCACAACTACACTCACACCATCTACCATTCACGAGGAGCAAAAGATGACTGATGACATGAACGAAGAATTGACATTGGTAATGGACGAGTTTGAAGATTTATTTAAAAAATATAATACCCCTTTCAATTTCAATCAGTTCAAAACGATTTTCCTTTTGCAAGAAAACAAAATTGTAAAAAATTATTATTATTTAATTAATTTGAATTCATTTTATGCTAACATTATGATGAAGCACTCGTTCTTTAATGATCGTAGATCTGTCTTTCAAAACAATCTCGTTCCCTTCTCTACAAACATCTACATCATCGTTCTCAATATGTTCAAATCTGTTAAAACCGTTCTAGAACTTGTGTTTAATACCGATAACATCTTCACCTATCTCAACACCGAAATGAACAACAACAACCGCACAGCTTACACCAATTTTATCAACGAATTTAAACAATTCCTTCAAAGCACGCTTACGCGTTATGATAACCAATTTGTCAATGTCGAAATTCTCAAGCAAAGAACAGAAATTCTTCGAGAAGAAGAAAAACAAGAAAAAATGAACAAATACAACGATGTCGATAATGACATGATGTTAGTTCTTATTGAATTAGAAAGAACTATGAACATTACTATCGATATGGAAACGATTCAAAGCAACGATAATAACGAAAACGACGAACTTGATGTAAGAGCAGAAGACGACGACATTCCTGATTAAATTGCTAACCAACTCTCTCTTCCTCACAATCTATACTTTTTGTATGTACGATGACAATACAGGATCACCCATGTGTTGGATAATAATATCCTCCACCGTTTTGTTCATATCGTTTCGTTTAATATATCGGTTTAGTAGATCGTAATCTCGGATGATTCCTTTTACCTCCACATCCTCTCCATTAAACTTAATATGAAAGGCATAGTACTTTCCTAATCGATAAATGATCATCTCGTTGTGGTTTTCGTATATACTCTCGTAAGCAGTTTTATCACTCTTAATCTCCTTCAAATTATTTAAATTTTGTAAAAAATTTCGTTTTTTCAAATTGTTGGTTTTAATCATCTCTCTAAACTTATCGATCGTATATTCGTATACATATAACTCTTTCTTCAATTCTATATTGACATCAATCGATCTTATTTTTTCACTGAAAGTAATACACTCATTGAAAAAATGCTCCTTTATATCTCGCATGTAGAGCACTACCAATATTAACATAATGATCACCCATTTACTCATTTTATTCTACTCTTTTATTATTTTCTAATCTTTTTCATATTTTGTAAACGAAATCTGTTTTACATTATACGGCATTTCACAGTAACCATTCGTGTTACACCCACCACTGTATTCGTTATCATAATCGAAAAATGGACACTCCAAATTTCGTCTGCATCTCGCGTCCCATGTCATTTTCACCTTTTTCTTCTCTCCAATATAGTTATTCTTAAACTCGCAACTTTGTTTGTTTTTGTAGTAACCATGCTCTTCCAGATTCTCGTCAATACAAACCTCGTTCTTGGGTAGCACCTTTACTGCCTCGTTTACCATCCGTATATAGTTATTTATCTCTTTCACTTCGTACACACCGTTCATGTAAGCTTTTCTTTGGTTTTTCAACAATACCTTGTCACCGATCATAACTTTCAGATTCGCAATTTTGTTTTGATACAAAATAACCTCATTTGTGGTCATATCTAGTTCGTAATACTTTCCGTTTATACCGTATTCGATTTCGAAATTGTATGTGTTTGAGGTAGTTTCTATAGGGTCCAAAATAATTTCTTCGTATTTTTTAACACTCGTATCATTCGACATTAATATAACGAATAAACTTATGTTGACATCATTGTGCAGTACGAATTCGTAATCTCTTAGATATGTGTTTCTTTTGACGAAATCATCGGTATAGTAATCGATAAACACATAATCCTTCAAATAAACCGCATCATTCACATACAGTAAAATGTCAACATCTGTCAAATCCATATCATCACCCATCTCGATATATCGAAACTCTCTACTATCGTCGTTGTTATGTAGTTTGTACAGTTGTTGGAACAAGATTTTCTCCTCGTTATTTTTATAACCGACGGTTAACACATGTTCTGGTAATGTATTCATAGATAATAAGTTGTCTTTACCTTTGTGGCGCAATATGAAAAACTTGTCTCTGCCACTACGGAACGGTTCTTTTTTGAATCTAAATATACATATATACACAACAAAACAGACAAACAAAAATGTAATCAGTAATTTTATTAACATTTTAATAAAAAATATATTTAATTTTATATAATACATATAACAATGTTCATTAATAAACGGTTGATTATGAGTATTTCGTTCTTCCTTCTTTCTATGTTATTAATTATAATTAGTAGACCACCATTTATGTTCAATCCTGATGGTTCGATCAAAGAGTTTGGTCTCGATACCAATCAAACAATTTATTCTTTAGGAGTATTTGTTGTTACATTATGTATAATTATATTTTATATTTTTTCGATGATAGATTTAATGTATAATTAATTAAAATGAATAGTTATTTAACCGATTTCGAAAAGTTACAAAAAATTAAAACCGATCTATTCTATCACAACAAATCAAACGAGTATGTCGAAAACGAAAACAGTTTTATTACTCCTAACTTAACAGTCGACAAAAACAACTATTTTAACAGAATTCACAAACTTCACCAATTAAAACAAGAGTTATCTTTGTTAAACAATACATTTCTATCTATGAAACGCTTATACTTAATGTCTCGATCGAACCTTTACACCAGTGAAATTAAAGAGGTTTTTTCTAAAATGAAACTGATCCAACAAAGAATTGAAACTCTGAAAAAGAATACGGATATATACATCAAAATAAACACATCAACAAAGAAAGAAAAAACAAATGAGGAAGAGGAGAAACCGAAAACGGAAATGTCTGCTTTGAAAAGACAAAAGGTGAAAAAGTTTTTGTTTAACACTTACGAGCAATGTATATCTCGCAAGTCGTCGTCTCCAACCTATATGTCCAAAGAGGACATTATCAAACACATAAAAACACACGATCCAAACTTACTGAAGTTTTTACCCAAAAAATTTCAATCTATGAAAAAAGAAGAAATATGCAAAGTTATTTTCCAATGATTCATTTCATTTAATTTTTATACCATATCATATAAATATATAATATGTTAAACAATGCTGATATTAAAATAATATATCTTAAACTTCTTCACAGATTACCTACAGATCAAGAAATTACGGACGCGACCGATTCTTTGGAAGATTTTCTCAAAAATACCAACGAATACAAAACTTTACACAATTTACCCGTATTCGATTACTTTTTTGATAACACCAACAACACATTTACAGTATCGAAATTCACCAACGGTTACAAACGCGGGTGCTCATTGACTAACGGATCTATAGGCATACAAACATCTTCCTTTTACAACGTCGCAACCAAAGCGTTCATCAAATCTGACCACATCGAATACACCATCCCGGATTTTACCAATGTCACCTTTCAACTCAATAACTCCAATATGACCTTGTCAAATCACTCCCAAACCTTAGATATGAACAATTGCAAATTTATCGATAACTTCACCCTTAACAGTAATATCGACATTTCCATTGAAAAGTTTCCCTTACATAACTATCCATCGTGTTTTTTACAAAAGTTTACTGTTACTTCTGCTCAAAATTATGATTTGTCGTTACATCATTTGTTCGATCAGAAGGACGAATCCGTCTCCTTCATGTTATCATCCGTTCATTTTTCGTTCGTCCGTGACAAAACAATAATGGTTACAAATATGTACACTTTTCCACAAAGTACTTTTGTGTACAGAGGTTTTGATAATTATAACAATATGTTCGATATATCTATTCAGGCGAATATACCGTTCGTCTTCTATATTATAACCACAGCATCTTTTTCAAAAAAACACAACATCGACAATTTACAACAAACCCAATTGTATTCGTTAGATGAAATTATTCAAAACCACAGCACCCACTGGAATAACACGTGGAGTCGAATAAACATAACGAACAAATCAAATATCAGTCAAAATGACAAACATATAGACAAAGTCAATTTTACCATCGTAAACGCTTTGTTCAATGTGTTTTCGGACGTATACGCAACAGATCATTTATATCATTTACCCATGTTGATCCTCTTGAAACCAAACCTAGCAAAACCTGTGCTTGATTTTCTTGTCAAAAATGACACCGATAATATGATGTCGGTAAACGGTTTCGTGTTATATAAGAAGGCGCTGTTATCCATACACGCTTGGAATATATTCAGGGTCACCAAGGACAAGAACTGGTTACAAAACATAGGTTTCCCTCTGATGCAAAAAAACACACAATTATTATTTGAGGTGTTTCACGACAGCAGCAAGTCCTTTCGGAATGTGTACGCACTCAACAACTTCAAACAAACCAATAACGCTCTCACGAACTATTTTGTTACTTTAGCGGTCGAATATACCATTCAGGCGACATACGAATTGAACTACGCTCCGTTATCGTCCTACTCTACTTTTTTAAATCACATACAAAACATTAATGTATTCAACCACAACACTTTCGTAACCCTGAATGACACAGATGTTCGTATCAAACTGGGCAGTAACAACAATATGTATCACTACGATTTTTACGACTCCTCTAATAATTATATCGGTTACAATTTTGGTGGATCTAGCGGATACAAATTGTCTCTAGTGCCCGACACCGAGTACACATTTTCGGTGGACGAAAGCACTTTCGATTTCCCTATCATGTTCAAAAACATGAATGACAGTAACCAAATTCTCAACTACAACCAAAACGAGTATTTGTTGCAATCGGTCTTTACGGACAACTCTTCGAATTTGCAAGGATATTCCTTGTTCACTTCAAACATGCATTCTATATTCAAAGAAAACTTCAATCATAATGTGGGCGAAAACGCCTTTATCTCACAGTCCATAAACGACATAATCATCCCTTACAGCAACTATTCCTTCGAACCGTTAGAGTTTGTGGAACCATATTTAATGTTCAACTCGTATTACAACGACAATCTGTTGTCCAAAAAACATGATAAAACGTCTCTGTCACACATGATCAAAGATAATCTGACATTTTACGCCTCCTCGTCGGAAAACCATTTAAACACATTATTTGAAGCTGGTTTGCAAGGGTTTGTGTCACAATATGAATCCAAATATGTGAATAAACGAACCTGTGTTAATTTGTTTTATAATAAAATTTTGTCTGTATTGGATTTCTCTGAACCATGGAACCATAATAAGAATAATGAAATCGGTTTGATTATCATTTTCGTTATTATCACTTGTATATTCGAACTCGAACCACGAGGTAAAACCAATCAGAATCGATTCATGATTCAACCATACGGACTTGGTTACACCAACCGAAATGTATTACCCGATCCGTGGAAACAAATATCGATACTCAACACCGGTATCGAAAATCGCACCAGTGTTGTAAATAATACTTTGTACATAGATAATCCGTTCGATACTCTGATTGAAGGAACTCGATTTACACCCATTCTCAACGAACTCGAAAATACCATCGCGCTTCACACAAACATTGAAGATATTTTTCCGTCGTCTAACAACTTACAATACAGCATTCTTTTACAAAACATAAGTGATCTAAACGAATACGGAATGATCCAAATCAAAACCCATCCGTTAAGAGTGGACAATTCGAATTTCGTTGTCGACAGTTTCATCCCCTTACAAAACGACCAGTCCAATGTATACATCGTACCCGAGTTTTACGAACGAGTTGTGAATGTGTATTCATCTTACGATGGTGTCGAAAAATTCTTCTCGAAAACAATACCTGTATTAACCGATATCACATCCACCGATTTGATCAATCCTACCATTCACGCGACTATGAGCTTCGAATCGTCGAATCAAATGAATGTTAACATGAACTTCAATTCTTTCGATAAAACATTATATCAAACATTCAACCATTTAGATATAAACATATTTTACAACAATAATATTGTAACATCGAATGTGTCTTTCATATCCGACAAAAAACACACATTTGATAATTTTCATTCCAATTTGAATATAACAATTACACCCGATTCACTTGTTGCATCGGCTAATTACAACATAGGCACCCTGTCTTTCGAACTCAAACAAGACATCATGTTTAATCTTAACGCGGGTATGCCCGTGCCTTTTTACGGATCGGTATCTTCCTTCACACAAAAGAGCATTTACATCACTAATCCTGAAGAATTCCCACCAACCGCTTTCAAAGTGTCTCAACCATCGACTAACTTTGTTTCAAAAATGTATTCATTAGATAGCAATCTTAGTAGTATTATCCCCTCAAATCCAATCCAACACCTATCCATTCTATACAACGACCGTTTGGAACCGTACAACATTAGCGATATTCTTACATCTGATACATATCTATACGATGTTAGAGATTGTGTAGATCATTCGTTCTTCACTTTGTGTAACATGACAACATCCTCTCTGGAATATTACGCTATCGGTAATAACTCAAACAACATGTTAATGACATCGTTGGTTAATCAAAACGATATACCAACATTGACACGATGTGAACAATTTGAGAACTTCCTAATAAATAACAATTTAACTAACTATACACTGTTCACCACAAACACATTCAACTTATTACTTACCGATACAAATACGGTGTATGGGATTGGATACAACGAATCGTACAACTTAGGGTTACACGATACTCATTTAAACATCAATGTAAACACGTTCCAACCCTCCACCAATATAAATCGACTTATTGAACAACTGTCTACAACTGGTTCAAACTTATCACACATATGTTTAAACAACAAAGCTACATTTTTGTGTTTCAACAGCAATACAATGTATGGTGTGGGCGAAATCGACTTATTCTCGTATTGTGATGTGATTACAGACGACGGTTCGTCGAACCTATTGAAAACTCCCAAACTATTACCAAAAATAAACCATTTCTTTCATAGTAACAATCATTATTCAATTAAAAAAATTGAAAGCGGTTTGGAACATCTAAAATTTTTTCTGTACAACAGCAACACATCAAAGGATGAATGGTGGGGTATAGGAAGAAACTCGCAAAACAGTCTAGGTATCAATCCGTTTGTTGAGACCGACTTCGATATGAAATATATGAAACGATTACACTTGATCGAACAACTCATTCACGGACAGAAATACGATGTTACCTATATTGGGGAAAGCATAACAAACAGCACCGCGTACCATTTCATTTCTGGTAACGGTTCTCCTAATGCGTTTACAGCAATTATGGATATGATTACTTACGATACATATAACATCGGTACACCAATCGCATCGTCCATAAACAGTAATATTCATAATTGGAAAAAAATAAATAATTACGATATGTCTTCAAACATACCCAATTTCGCCATTACATTTAGCAATAATATTATGATAGGACACTAATATTGGTTCATTTCTTGCATAACATCATCAACTGAATGTTTAAGTTGTTTAACATCGTATGTATATTTGTATTCGATATCCTTTCCATTGACTTTCACAACAACGGGATTTTCCAATTTGATTCTGAATACCTCGAACGCTTTTGTTTTCCTGCCCGCGCCTTTTGTTGTTTCTTGTAAAATAAATTTGACAGAGTTTTTGTTTTGGAATTTGGCGAATTCGGGATCGTTGTTTATCTTGCTGTACAATTTCGATCCAGCTCGTTTCGCGGCAACACCGAAAGTTTTCGCTATATATCTACCACCCGAAAAAGGTATTCCAGCACCAACAACTTTGAATGAGCGACAATCTTCTGTTCCGTTAGAACACTTAACCATATTTTATTTATAAATGGATATTTTTTTCCCTATATTTCTTCAAAATACATATATAACAACTCTTTCTCCCATTTAGACTTCAAATCTTTCAATGAGGACAATTTCTGTATTGACATTTTTTTATCATCCACTTCACATTTCTCACCGAGTAAACACTCGTTCACCTTCATTTGTTGATTTAATATCGCTCTGTCAAGTTTGTTAATTTTATCTAGTTTATTGCTTATCAATGTTCGGTGATGTTTATTAAAATATTTTAATTTAAAAGATTTAGAACTGTTATCGTTGTTATAAAGATTTTGTAATGAAAGTTTGTTATACATTTGATAATCTATTATTTATACCATTTAAATAAAATTAAAAATTTCAATCAAATTAAATAAATTTTAAAAAACTATTTTAATCAAATTAAATAAATTTTAAAAAACTATTTTAATCAAATTAAATAAATTTTGAAAAACTATTTTAATCAAATTAAATAAATTTTGAAAAACTATTTTAATCAAATGTTTGATGATTTATAAAAAATGTTTTCACTATTGGATAAATTTGAAAATATAAATAGCGCCTTTATTCAATATCACCAATCATCTATTAATGTGACATTTCATTTGATAACAACACCCATTGGAATATTTTCATCCATTTGTATTTGTAAACAAATCATCAGTCCCTGTATTGTAGACACACTTTTGTACATCTACGGATATTCGTTGATTCACACAACACCAGCACATATATGGTGCTCTTGTATGTTGATCATTAATTTTATGGCGAACATGTCGTACATGTTCGAAACAAATACGATATACTCTGTGTTTTTTCTGTTGAGTTCAATATGTTTACAAGACATCTCTCATTATTTATGTAACGAACCCACTTATGATAGTACATATAGTATTAAATTTGGTTTTATTAATTGGTTTAGAAACTATGTAAACCATATGTACTATTTGTTGCCTTGTTTGTTGATGAATTTAGGATGTTTGGAAATGATATACAGTAACTTGTTTGTCGCACACAACAATGTGGTATGCGGAAAGATTGAATCCGATCATTTGTCTACCATTCATAAATGGGTGCTTGAAAACAAACAACTCTCAAAAGACAACACAACCCATTGGTGGTTTACCGAGCTTCCTGATCCGGAAAAAATCGCTTTTCAAGAAATAATGGACTCCCAAGAGATCGTAGATATATTTAGAAAATCATATAAATCGAATCATTGGATCATCGAGTCAGTAGAGAAGATGAACGAAATCTATGTGGCGAGCGAAAAACACACGCAAAATAGCGATACTGTATTTTTTATGAAACATATAGACGGTCCGTGGTATTTGTGGTTTCCGTTCTGCAAAGTATATAGATGTATTCTGGCAATCAACGAAAACCATCGAATATCCACAATCTTTCCGAACATAGACAGGACATATACATTGACTCGTGGTGATTTTGTGGGGTTCGATTTCAATAGGGAAATCCATTTTATCAAAACAAACAAAGACGCCGTTAATATTGAAAGAAGAATCACTTTAAAGTTACATTACGCGGTCTATCCAAAATGGTTTCAGTTGTTTGGAAAAATGTTGAAACAGTTAACCACGACATACGACATTATTGCAAGACATTTGTTTTTAGCAACCATCAAACCGAACGACGACAAAACAAGAAGATTGTCAAAGAGTATTTTATATGTAACTCACTTGACCTATCTCATCGAAAATCATATAGGATTTTACAATGTTGCGTTATTGATACTTACATATATGGTTAACAAACACCTGTTGATGCTAATACTGAATTACAATGTGTATATGATAAATATATTTTCTAAAGTTTATTCAGAGAACCAATCGATTGGACTTAATCGAAGAAATGTTAGATTGTATAAGGTCTCGTCGAAGATAATGTTGATATTATCTATGATTCGTTATTTTTACACAGAAAATCAAGACGATAAAGATGTGTTTTATACATCGATGTATATTCTATGTAGACAGCATAATTGGAAATCAAAGATTATTAAGATGATGCACATTTACTTTTTGTTTATGATGATATTAAAGCGATTTTATTCGGAAGACGACGATATGTATAGAATGTTGCATTATCACAATGTAATGTTTATATTAGAACATTTGCAAAAAAAATAGTATAAAATAAAATATGTTTGAAAAAATAAATTTGTATTACTTTTTGATTTCGTTTTGTGTCGGGATATTAGTTGTGTACACTACACAACCGAAGGGGCAGATCGTGTATAAGTTCCCGTCCCCCACAAATTTGAACACCCAGTATAAAGACAACGCGGACAACTGCTACAAATACGAATATGAGCAGGTGACTTGCACAAAAGATGCCATTCCTCAACCTATAATTGAGGATTTCAAAAAAAAAAATTAGTTAATTTAAAAAATGCTTTATGATTCAGAATTAGGTTTGAAATTTATCTCTATATTGTTGGGATTCGGGTTGGCGTCGTTGTTTCGCCAAGTTTGCAAGGACGACAAATGCCGAGTAATAAAAGGACCCAGTCTCAAAGAAATCGAGAAACAAATCTACAAAATCGACGACAAATGTTACAAATACAAACCGGTGGCGACTGTGTGCGATATTCGTTAAATTCACATATTTAATAATATTTTCTAAAACAAATATGTCAATCAAATCCACCTTGATCAAAGATATTCGTAAACCTTTACAACAACCAGAACCACCAACTCCCAAAATCGATGAAGATGTTACTGTACAAGAGGTGCTTTCTGAAATTGAAAGAGAAAACAACATCAATGTGTCCAAACCCACCTATCAAGAATCGTTTGTTCAACAAAACAACGACATATCCAATCAACTGCTTCAACAACAATTACTTCAACAACAATTACTGCAACAACAGTTGCTCAATCAACAAAATCTCGATCATAACAACACGATATTTAACAATCTGACTGAGACAATCAAGAATGTATTCAAAAGAGATAACAACTTATTGATATTGTCGATCAGTTTGTTTTTGGTGTTTACTTATGTCGACATTTTAAGGATTTTAAAAATTGATGATTATTCCATTTTTGAGAGTTATCCGGTCCTTATCAATATCGTTACATCTGTTATATTTGGTTTAACATTAGTACTAATTAAACCTTTAATGTAATATGTCACAAAAGATACATTATTCTTATCAGAATGTTGATAACGATAGAGCAAAGGTTAAAAACTACCATTATTTAAAAATTGCTGCGGAAGTTGCAAAAAAATCAACCATGACACAAAAGCACGGATGTGTCATTGTCTACAAAAAAAAAATCATCGCCACTGGATACAATACTATGCCTAATATGTTTCAAAATAGTTTACATGCAGAGATTAACGCCTTGAACAAAGTAAAAAACAAACAATACATACTGAAAGAAGCGGATTTGTATGTAGTGCGTATAGGTACGGATTCGTTTGACAATGTGTTGAAGTATTCGAAACCGTGTGATAACTGTTCGAAGCAAATTCAAATGAACAAGATTCGAAGGGTGTTTTATTCGACTAATTATGAGTTCGACACATACAACACATTTATGCGTTGTCAAGAGTATGATATGAAACCGATTTGTCAAACTCAGATCTGTGATGCATGTTATTGAACTTGTTTGTTGTAGCGACAATTTCGCTTTCGGATTTGATAAATAAAATCGTGTATACTTTATAGGCGATAATCATTATAGTTATTGAAAAAAGAACCAATAGCACAATTTGTGGAACAGAAAACATCATTTTTGTTTTTATATAAACTTATACATTTTTTGTAAACATTTTCATATTTATACCCAGTCCTTCTATCTCTTGTTTCAGCAACTTCATACTATACGGCACCTCTATCTTTTGTGCGTTGATGGAATCGTAGTATTTCTCTTTTTCGTTGTAGATAATGTCCTCACCCGTTTCGCTATCTATATACTTGTAATATCCGTCCGATCGTGTTGTCATCGTCTCTTTCACAAAACTCGAAATACCGTGTGCGAGTATGGCGTTCGTTTCCATCTCGCCTATACGAAGACCGCCTCCGTTCGCTCTTCCTTGAGTGGGTTGTCTGGTCAGTGACTCCACCGGTCCACCCGATGCTCTGTAATTGATTTTGTCTTTTACCATGTGTTTCAGACGATAATAAAAGGTCGGTCCGAAGAAAATTTCGGTTTCTATTTGTTCCCCGGTAAATCCGTTGTACAACAACTCGTCGCCGTACTTTTGATAATTGTACTTCTTCATGAGCTCGTAATAGTCATCTATACAATGATTCTCAAAGGCGGTCCCGTCGATGTATTGTCCGTCTAAACAACACAGTTTAGACAACACAGATTCGATAAGATGTGCTATTGTCATTCTACTAGGGAACGCGTGAGGATTTACGATAATGTCGGGTACTAACCCGTGTTTGTTATAGGGCATATCTTCCTGTGGTAGAATCATGCCACACACCCCCTTTTGTCCATGACTGCTTGCCATTTTGTCACCAAGTTCCGGTATTCTGAACTTACGCAGTCTTATCTTGATGTGATCAAGCCCTTTCTTTTCGTACCGAATCACTTTGTCAATCTTACCGTTCAATGTTTTGTCAGCAATTTTTGATTTGTCCTTATAGTAATTTTGATAATTCTGATCGTTAAATATAGCGTCGGTGTCCTCTGTGTATTTTTGCACCACATTTACTTTACCCAAATAACAGTCGTTTTCCGATATATATCTGTCTTTTATAGGCATTCCGTTATCGTCTATGGTATCCCAGTTTGCGTATTTGAAATCTATATTCTTACCCTCCTTCTTCAACCGCACCGGATTATCAAACACCACTTTGGTATTGCTCTTTAAGTCTTCGTCTTCTGAATCCACAATCGATTTGAAGTAACTGACATTAAACATCCCTCTTTGGATTGAACTTTTGTTTAATATGATGGAATCTTCTTGATTGTAACCGGTGTATGTCGCTATAGCGACAATCAGATTCTCTCCGTTCGGCATCTTGTTTTTGAAGGTGTATTTTGCAATTTTGGTGCTTAATAAGGACCGTTGTGGATAATGCAACACATACGATGCAGTATCTATCCTGTGATTGAAGCTGGTCGCGTACATGCCCAACGCCTGTTTACCTTGCTGTCCGGAGAACACATTTCTTGGTGCCTGATTGTGATTCGCGAAGGGAATGGTGTTCGTATACAGACTCAAGGACAAACACGGATGAATCTCTAGATGGGTGTGTCTGTCGGTCAAATCCTCTTTGGTCATAGCGATGTATAATGTGTTGGTTTCGAAACAATCCACATACTCGATGGCACTCGAATTCTGTTTTTTGTTTTTGTTGTACGTATAGTCGTAAGTATACCCGTTTACCAATTCTTCCCACGACTTGGCATCGTAGTTCAGTTTGTCGAACTCTTCTCTTAATATTAAGGGCCGGACACATCTCCCGGAATCAGAAAAGATCATTATCTCGTTCTCGATGACATTCCAAGAAATGGATACGAAAGCGTTCAACACTCCCGTTCGTCTGTACTTCTTGAGTGTGTTTGTAAGCTCCAAAGGATTATCGTGAATTCCGATCCAATTGTTGTTTAGATTTATTTTCGCGTAATTATTGTTCATGTTGAAAGGGTTTATGTTTTCCAATTTGATCAAATTCAAATCCACCAAACACTCCATGATGGAATCTCGGTTTGATTCCAAAGTGATTTCGCAGGAGGATGCCATGTGTTTCAACAAACCTATATTTCCTCCATCGGGAGATTCGATAGGACACATCATACCCCACTGAGGCGTGTCAAGTCGATGAGGTTCTACCAATTTGATTGATCGGTCGATCGGTGTGTTCACCCTACGCAAATGGGACATATAACCGATATACGACAAACGGTTCACATCCTGAACAATCCCTTGTTCACTCGGATCTCCCGTCAATCCCCAGTTTCCCTTCATTGACTTGTACATGCCTTCCTCAATTATCAATGACGGAAATATTCTATTAAAGTTGGTTTCCGACACTAACTTCAATCGATTACTCGTGCTTCCCATCGTGTATTCTCTGTCAATCAAATTACGAATATTGTTTCGATATTTGTTGTAGAAATCGCGGAAAATGTTTCCTAATAATATACCCGTCGTATCTACCCGTTTAAACATATAGTTATCTCTTTTATTTTGTTTTAGTTGTCCAATTGTTGTTCTCACCAATTTGTTAACCAGATAACCTAAGTACATGGCTTTTTGACGGAAATCGTTCCCAATATTGGGAAACAGATCGTTTATGAAGATATATTTCACGAAATCGGTGTTTTTGTGTTTGACAAAATTGCTTAGATAACTCAAAGCGTCTTCTTGTGTGTAAATGTACTTGTCGTTGTTTACGAACACCGTTGTCGCGTTCACGATCGTACTTCTTAAATGTGGAATCAAGTCGTTGTTGTTTAGCACAATGTACTCGACAATATCTTTGTCGCTCTCTATCCCCAAGGCTCTAAATATGATACATATAGGTATGTGTTCGAGATTGATATTCATTATTTTCATGTTGATGAAAAACGAGTTCTCCATACCAATCGCCGAACCCGATTTGGATGGTTTGTATGTATCTTTTTGCACCCAAAAATACACACTCTTAGGGAACAATGCGTTTTCTAATGCGGTGGAACGGATCATCCCTTCTAGTTTGTACATTTCCGGATCGGACGCTTCGCTTATGAATAGCTGGTTTGTCGCGATGCGCTCTTGTGATATAATCACCTTTTCTTTTCCGTCAACTATAAAATATCCACCCTGATCATACGGACACTCACCCAACTCTTGTAAGGTTTTCGTATTCAAACCTTTCAAATAGCACAAATTAGAATGTAGGAGTATAGGTATACTTCCGATCTTCTTGTTTTCGAATACATCCTTTTGCACAAGCGTGTCCTTCTCGTAGTACGATACGGTGATATCGGTCCTCAAATCACAAAAGTAATTCAAATTATAAAGTCGTGCGACATTCGGATACAACAACTTATCTCCGTCGTACAACGGATTGCATATAGTGATGTTCTTATTAATTACCACCTCGACACGAAACTGTGAGTCCTCCTTCAATATGATGAACGGATTCAATGTGTCGATGATATATGGTATCTTATTCAATACGAAATCGTTATATGAATTTAAATGATGTCTAGTAAAATAGTGATCATTTGATTTAAAGTATGTATCAATTACTTTCCATATATTCATAATTTAATTTAAATCAAATATTAAAAATAATAATATAAACATATCAATAACAACTTAAACTTTCGCTCATCGGTATCTATATATTTATCCAAGTCTTCTAGTGTGTTTATCTTTTCGTTATCAAACAAGTTGAATTTTCTAGCAAATGTTATGTAAAATATTATGAAATTGTTCCAATGACATGACTCTGTTATAGAAATGATGAACACATAGTTCTCTAGATCCATCTTATCATAAAATATGTTCTTAAATCTGTCGAACAACCGTTCCACGACTGCGTTCCGTGTGTATTTTGTTCGTAACAACTCTATTTCTGTCTTGTTAATTGTTATATCTACGTACTTCCACAAAAAGTTCTTCACAAATTCTGATGAAGATGTTAACATGTTTACACTTATTTGTTCATTAAATCTATTTATTTTTTTAATCAACTAACGAAGTTTTCAACATTTTGATTTTGTTCGACATAAATGCTTCTATTGTTCTCATATTTGTATATATAACTTCGTGTAAAGTTTTATTACCGAATCGTTTGATGTGTTCAGACACAATAGGCACATTCATTTTCAGTTCGTCTTTGTATCTTTTCATCTCTTGATGCATTTGTATCATCGATTCCAGTGCTATTTTTTTATCCTTGTATCCAATAATCGATTTGTAGAATAATTTCAAAAACCTCTCTAACAATATGAATATCTTAATATATGTTTCTTTGTTGAATTTTTGAACAAAGCGTAAATTAATTAAATTTTGCAAAATTTTAGATTTTACAAATATATATTTGAAGGTTTTTGGAACCTTGTCTATCGAGTACACACTAGACATAACATTCTCTATATCAAATCCTTCAATGATTTGCTTCACCTTTTTCCTTTCGTTAGAAGCTTTGTCCAACACCTCCGGATCATTGTAAAACAACAACCCTATAGCTAACAACAATATTGTTATTAAAATATAGTTTTGATATGTATACAAGTTATACAGCATACATACCACCAAAAGTATAATAAAAACCTTATTCTGAAACAAATTGAATGGCATACTCCTTTATGATCCTTTATATAAAATAATAAAACAAACGCTACAAAAAACAATAAACAAACCAATGTAAAGTTGTCTCTCTTTGTTGAATATAAAATGAATGGGTTTCCTTTTATACAATTCCTTAAATACCATTTCTACTGTTTTGAACACTTTGTACACCACAATATTGATGGGTGCATCTAACATGCCTTTCTTACTCTTTTCTTCTTCTTTTTGATCTACTATTCGATTCAATGTGTCCAACACGACGGATTCTTTATTGATCAATTGATTATATTCATCGTCGTTATCGTATATGTTTTCATCCATTGTCAGATTGTAAATGTCCTCATATTCCACCGATGTCATTTGTTTCTATATTTATATATAATTAATTAAATCTACATGCCCCAACATATGTCTTCTACAACAGATCTTGGTGATTTTCAACTCGTCCAATATTTTACCTTTATAGTTGTCCGAGAAAAACACTTGCTTTTTATCGGTAATATCTAAATCTTTCAGTTGATACTCATTTGTATTGTTTTCGTTTTTGTGTTCCTCCACTTTTTTGGTGTAGTACTCCCATTTGTTTCCCAATACTTTGTGACATGTAAAACAACGAACAGGAATGATCATCTTATATACAATTATATAAATAACACATATATTATATTTATATCAAATTTTATTGCAAAACTTTATAAAGTTCTATATAATTTTTTAAAAAGGTGCTTGTATTGTTCATCGGAACCAAATTTTCCTCGTATAACCCCAACGCTGTTTCGAACAACTCTTTCGCCTTTTCAATATCCCCCAACTTTTTATAGAACAAGGCTTCCAAATAAATAAAATCCGGGTTCGCTTTATTCGTGTTGCTCGAGAATTTGTTTTTGATAGTCTCCACCATCACATCGTCAAATTTCATGTGTTGTTCCAACATTATATATATCTCTTTATAGAGATCATTAAATATCAACACATTGTTCATCAAGATACTGCTGGTATAAACTCCCATCTTACTTCCGTCCCCACATATGTTGGGAAATATCTTCATACATTTGTAGTTCTGTTTGTTAATTAAATAACTTAGTTGAACATTATACGAAAATCGTATAGGGAAAAAGTTTAATAACATATCTTTGGCTGTTTCGGCGTGTAGCATATACGATTCGCAACAATGGAGTAACAAATTATTATTATCCATATCATTCAAGGATAAACTGGTCATGCTTGAAACGGACTTGTCCGACGGTTGTCCGAGAAATATCATGTTCCAATCCATGGATTCAATATGATTGATTAAAGTATTCATCTGCACGAAAATCTTATCTGAGTAGACCACATCGTCCTCTAATATAACATTGTAAGAGTCTGAAGGGTTTTTGGAGATTTGTTGAACCGCTTTGAAATGATTGAAAGTGTTGGACAATATCTCTAAAGACATCTGTTTGACGAAGTTTTGATAAAAGGTGTTTTCTTCCTCGGGTAGCTTCTCAATCTTAACCAAATTTTTTACATTATTCACATTGATCGTGTCTGGTTTATGCTCGTTCACTATATTCACATTGATTTTTAACCTGGTATCTTCACTTGCCAATCGTTGCAATCGTTTGATGTTATCTAATCGTTTTTCCAGTTTGTTAAAATGAATTATATAAATGTTTAATACTTTCATTTACATCTTTGAAGATTTAAAATGAAACATTTTAGACTCAACAAGGTAGGGGGCTTTGCATCCCCATGTAAAATCAATAGTAGGAGGAATCTCACCTACGATGCTCTAACTTTTTCCATATTAACATTCTGTAACATGGTGGAAGACGTCATGTTCTTTTGGTTTTATAAGCTGACTTTTCATTGGAACGAAAATCGGTAAATACAACATTCTTTTTACGCTTCTTCATTGTATACTTAATATAATTATGTAACTATTGAATAGTTTTTGTAGCTTGTTGTTTAGCTCTTCTATTCGCATTTGCGGTTCTCCAATATTCCTTGAGTTTTTCAGGATTTTCATGTTTTAGTTTTTGTAATGTTGTATTTGAGCGTTCAACTACTTTTTTCTTATATTTTTTTAAATTTTCAATTTCCGCTTTTAAATGATTATTTTCATTGAGTAAAATATTGATATTTTCTTTTAGCACAACATTCTCGTCATATAAAACTTCCATTTCTGCTTTACTAATAGTTATCTTTTAAACTTTAAATTCTGGTTGCTTCATTTAGTAGACATTTTTTTCTATTTTTAATCTTCAAGGGTGTAAAAAAAATTGATTAAAAGCAACGAACAATTTAATATATTAAAATTATAAATAATGGAATTTTGCCAGTTCTGCAATAACATGCTCTATATCAAAGATTCGAAAGAGAATCGATTTGATGTCAAATATTATTGCAAAAATTGTAACTTTGAAAAACCGTTATCCACAACTATTGAGTCAACCCTTATCATTCAAAATAAATACACCGATAACAATATCAACATAAATAATGTTATCAACGAAAACATCATCCACGATCCTACCATTCCCCACATCGATAACATCACTTGTCTAAACAAGGAGTGTACCAAACCAAATGATAAAAACAACGATATCCTGTATATCAAAACAGATAACGTCAATCTCAAATTCGTGTACTATTGTACCTATTGCAAACATTTCTGGGAAAATAATTTAAATAAAAATTGATTAATAAATAAGAACATATAATATAAAATCATGAATAACAAATTTGAACTAAATGAACCTAATAAAACCATCATCAAGTCTAACGAAAGTAAGGTTTCCAGAAATATTCTGACTAAATATGAAAAAACTACCATTGTTGGTGTGCGTATCGAACAACTCGCATACGGATCTCCATCCACACTATCCGATGAAGATAAAAAATCTTGTAAAAACATCACCGAAATCGCCGAAAAAGAATTGTCTTTAGGCATCGTCCCTTTCATGATTTGCAGAAACTTACCTAATCGTACCGAAGAATATTGGAAACTTAAAGATATGATCGTTTAACCAATTCGCCATCTATTGCCACAGTTTAAGCAACTTACAAATATGGTCGAACTCTCATCCGCACTCCTAACCTGTAACTCGTAATAACTGCATTCTCTTTTTTTGCATTTTCCACATTTGAACATATCCGTCTTCGCGACCTGTTTGCTATTGTAAAAGTTCTCTTCCTGCTTAAATCGAAGATCCAATATGTCCTTCCATTTTTCTGGGAACACGTTCGTCATATCCATAAAGGGCAACTCGTGCGGTTTGAATTCATTATCGTTTAATCGATTCAGCAATCTTAGATTGGCAACATAAGATTGTTTATCTAAATTGGTTAGGATGGATCTGCTTTTGGACACATATATATTCATAAAAAGTTTTTCTGACCAGTTTTTTTTTATGTTGTATTCATCCGCCTTTTCTAAAGTCCAATTATATATCCCTATCTCCAGGTCCTTGGCATTGGTTTCATCCAACCCTAAGTCGCACAAATATTTAATCACTACATCCCTTTTTTCGTTATGATTCGTTTCGCTCATGATTGAATATATAAATATATCAACATAGTTCTATATCAATTTTTAAAATTTGATTTAAATTTATTCAATTTATCATTATATATAACTATGGACAGTAACTTATTATTGGCAGATCACTCGAAGGATGCTAATTACATAGAAATTGTGCTCGTCCAAAAAAAGTGTAATGAGTTTATCTATGATATACACTTCACGGAGGAACAATGTGCCGCTATCATACAAAACATTCTACTCAAATATCCTAAAAACAAATTTTTCAAAAAACACACAACGAAAACCGTTTTTAACACATTGGAATTTACACAGTGTAACACAGATAATTCCAAATCTTTACACAACATTATTCTGGTCGACAATCGCGTGCGTAATATAAAAGACAAAACATTTTTGATTAACTTTTACGAAAAAAACATACTTCCAAATCATTGTTTTCCTTCTTCTATGGATGTCACTGATATAATCGATTCTAAAAGACTTTCTATGAAAATAACCAACAATATTTACATAAACATTGAGTCCCTACAATATCTAGATGGTAGTATATACAAACATATATATGTGAATGTAAACATCAAAAAAACGAACGATATGGCTTATATTTCGAACACGGTGAACGATGTAATCAACTCGCTAACGTAATTGGAGTCCATTTCGCGAACTTGGTGTTGTAGACACATTCCACATTGAAACTCATCTGAAGATGCGTGTCTTTGAAAAGATTTGACAAGAACTTACTCACCGACAGCGTGTTCACACACGCGTTTCCTATAAATGTGTTGTCCTTGTACAACAAATATACATCCGGAGTCTCCGTATTCTTAATATTGAATACCTGTCTATCTAAATTTGGTTTATTTTCTATATATTCGTTGATTTGACTATATTTTGTTTTTGTGTTTATTTTGATTACTGAATTGTCAAAATTGTACAAAATATCTCTGAATTTTATGAACATGGGTTTGAATATCAATCCTCTCGTTGTATATGGAATCTTTGACTTGAAAATAGTTATAGCTTCTTTTACTTCATTCAACTGAAACAGCTTTTTCACTTGAATATAAAATAAATCATTACCCTGTTTGTAATCGGTTTCCAGTAAATTGTAAATCATGTTGTGTCTTTTTATCAAATTATTATCTATCAAGTATTTGCCACAATGTACATACATATCATTTATCACATACACCCAGTTTTTCGAATTGTCCTTCACCATCTCCCCATCCAACAAGGTGTTGTCGAATAACTTCTTATCAAACATCGCGTGAACCACAATCATGCGCGGTAAAAAATACCCCTGTTGTATTTTTTTGTCTATCAAAACACATGTATTAATGTTGTTAAGACGAGTAAGAAACAGCAAATATGGATTTCCGTTTGATTTCAAGCAAAACATATAAGGACATCTCTCCAACTTCGAAATAGATATGTCGTCCTTAAACACTTCAAAATGTTTGTTTAAAATTTTGATGTTGTACTTCTCTTCAATATCGTGCAATATTCTCTTTTTGATATCATCCGATTTGATATTCAATGCAAATTTATCACAGAAAGATATGTTTCCTGTTTGCATTTTATTCCTATAATACAATATATCTTAATGATTTAATCAAATTTTAAATCGTTTTAATCTACAAACTTGAAAAATAGTTTGATGTCAGTGTGTCTAAACCGTCTATATTGTCTTCCCCGGTGTTCATCTCAATCATTCCAATCACTTCAAAGTTGCAATTGTGCGACAATGACTCTTTCTCATCGGTTCGTTTCTTTGTGTAACTCTGTGAATGTTTTTGCAACTCCGTCTCGTCAACTACCGTTTCGTCCGTCACATTTTCGGGGAAAAAAACGTTCAAATTCACCCCATCTTTCTTATCATCGTCGAACACAAAGTCGTACAATTCTTTCATATTATTTTGCTCGCTGATTGACATACCGCTCTCTTCCGAAACATCGTAATCCTTGCATGTGACTCCATTAGGACATTCCGGTTTGATGATGGTCGTTGGGTCTTCAAAGCGAACCCTTTTGTCATCAGTTTTCTTATAAGTTTTCTCATTGACTTTTTCCATATGATCAGTTTCCTCACCAACTGCTTTCTTTAACGATTTAAATGAAGACTTTACATTGATTAGTGCGTCGTCGTGTACCATTTTTCTTTTGAACAAATCAATATCTTCTAATATCGCGTTTTTTATCATGAAATGAATGATGAGAATTATTAACAAAATAAGTAATGTATTTTTCAAAATGACTACTATCATTTATATATATTAAATTTAAAACATATTTTTTATTTGTTTAAAATATTGTATTTCATTTTTTTATAGAATTTCATGCGTTTGTTAAATTGAATTTTGAAGACTGAAAAATTATCTACTATGTCAATTATTAACGGAGTATTGTCTTCCTCCGTATATGTGTGTTTCCGTTGAATCCGACCAACAGACTGCTCTATATCACTCTTAGAGGTGGCCAATATCAATGTGTCCAATTTCGGTAAATCAAAACCTTCACTCACCATGTTGTATGTGCCTAGAATGATCTGTTTCTCTTTCGACTTTTCCAAATCCGCGTTTTTCATTCCTCCCAAATACAATCCTGTTTCGTATTTGTGTTCTATCTTCTTTTTCATATCTTCTAAATGTTTTCTCCTATCGCTTAAAATAATAACATTTCTTGTCGGTTCCGCATCTAATGTTTCCATTAATCGCTTGATTATGAAGTTCGTACGATGTTCATATTCAGTGACATTGTTTATCATCTTCGCCATATTCACCTTTCCGTTGAATAACACCGATTCGTGACAATACGCAGAATTATTATCCTCAAATATCGCAACATCCACTTCACACTCTACATCCTTCTTCTTTCCAACTTTATAGATAATATCCCCTATAAACCATTTGGACACCTTAGACAAACCGTCCTTTCGGTTCACCGTGGCAGACAAACCTAACGAATATTTAAAATTCACCTTCAACAACGCCTTCGAAAACACCCGAGCAGCTGTGTGATGACACTCATCAATAATCACCAATCCAAAGTCGTTAAACCTGTCCTTATCATACTCCTTCATCGATAAACTCTGTAAACTAGCAATCGATATATCACACTCCGTATCCACCGTCTTCTGTTTGATCAATCCCACTTTTGCATCAGGCACATACTGCTCTATTCTCTCTTTCCATTGATTGAGCAAAAAATCCTTATGAACAATAATCATAGTTTTAACAGAAAGCTTACACAATATATATAACGCCATCACCGTTTTACCCGAACCTGGAGGTAACTGAAGTATGCCTCCCATCTTTAACGGATCTTTCGCACAAGACAAGTAGGTGCTTACTGGATCAATCTGGGCGTCTAACAAGTTTCCTTTAAAAGTCAAGGAAATCGATTTCGGTTCACCAATCTTGTATGTGTGAGGAGTTCCGTATGTCTGTAAGCCGTAAAATTTTGGCACATACAAATATTTAGGGGTTTCCAAACAGACACAAAACGATTCGTCTTCGTTTGATTGCATGAAATCCGATCTAGGAGCAACTGTTAAGTTCTTTATCACTTCGTCAACCTTTATATTTTTTTTTAAAACACCATATCCTTTAGATGTAAGCATCACTAAAAAAAATAAATCTTTATATATATTTAATAATAATGGATTATATTAAAATACTTTTACTTATATATTTAGTTTTGAGAATCTCAAATATTATACCTAATCAACAGTTCATCTTGAACAACTCTTTACAAAACACTTTCCTTACAGTGCTTCTGATTCTTTTGTCCGCACACGACCCCGTTGTAGCAATGTTAGTTATAACCGCAATCCTTCTTAACCTACCAAACGAATACAAAGAAAACCTCTTCACAGAAATCAACAAAGCCGACATTGACGAACTTACCAGAACATTACCCAATACACACATAGAAGAAGAACCACCAAATCCCCCCACGTCTACTACTACTACTACACCTACTATACAATCATCCGTTACAGAACCAGAAAAACCTAAATCCGATTGTATACCGGAATTCATCATCTCTAAAGAAATGCTTAAAAACGCCCAAAACAACCTCATAGAAGAAAATATTTCATTGTTCCCTAATGAAATAAAAGAAAAACATGTTAACATACAAGGATATTTTTCGGATATTAAAGGGTTCAATATCTAATCATTTTTTGCGCTCTCCGCCGAAGATATAATATAATATGACATGCTTGACAGTAGCACCATCAAAATGATTATGTATATGTTCATAAATGTAAGAATGTTGTAATTATTTGTTTCCTTTTTGTTTTTGTCTACATTATTATGTAAATAAATCATATTATATACAATAATTATAATTATAGGCACTGTGACATACAACATCACGAAACGGTTTTCGTTCTTCATCGCATTCGCGAAGAACAGCAAGACCGAACCTAAAGTAAAAACGATGAGAATGTCCAAAACAGTTGTCAAGTATTGATTATTAGTATTAACGATTATACCCATTATTTATTTTAATTAATTTATTTTAATTAATTTGTTTTACCTTTTATTTAATTCACGAATTGTGGGTAGCTCTCACATTCCAATACAATTTGTTCCAGTTGTACTTCTTTCTCATCATGTTTTGTTTTCTATGTAAGAAAAATACCGCGATGTATGTCAAAATAAGGAATACTGTTGTACCCATTAAGAAACCCTTTGATATAGGCAAAAAGTTATCGGGCACACCCAACTCGGTTCTGAGTTGCAAGCCAGCCATCAATCCAACAACACTCACCAATAAGAATGCGTATTTAACAAAGTGCATGTTGCTTCTGGTTTCGTTTATCTTATAATCTGTGAGTTGATATCTTCTCATGTTCACATAGTTTACATTGTTGAAATCTTGTAAGATCGACTTAACGATCTCTTTCTTTTGGGTATTTCTTTCGTTGTTCACGAGTTTATCTTCCACCTCAGCAAACATGGCAATATTACTAATTATTTCTTGAATAACGGCATTTACCGCCTCATCACTACAATCGTTCCCTTCTTCGTTGAACTCTTCGTAATGTCTGCGCATGACCATATCGTATATGTCCACGAAGGCATACATTATTAAGACAAAAACGGAGATACCTATAAGAATAACCGCTTGTACATCTTTGGTGAGGAGCGCGGTTTGCAAATAGATGAAGGAAAGACCTATGGTGTAAAAAACAAACACCCCCAAAAAAATGTAAAAGTTAATTTTTTTGGAATTCAATTTGCTATATATATTTTGATTCTTCGCCATAAGGGTGATCAAACGATTCTTGTCGTTTTCGAATTGTTGACGATATTCGTCGTTGTTCAAATCGTTCACAAAATTTACCATGTTTCTTATTTTATGAATTTCGTTACATTTTTGATCAGGAGATAACTCTTCGCTTTCTATAATACTGTTCAACCTATCTAAAATTTTGACTTGTGATGGTTCAGATATTGTAATCGAATCATCATCGATTTTTTGATAATATATATTATTGTTAGCATCAATTTTAGTATATCCTAATTTTATAGTATCACTCATAATTGTTATTTTAATTTAATAAACAAATTTTATTATACACAATATCTGTATAATATCGCCTCTCCTGCACTAGGACTGTTTCGTGTTATTTTGACAATATCACCCGCTTTCACATCTAAATATCTGGCCATTGGATCCATTTTCAACAGTATAGGTAACTGATTCTTTTTCAACTGATAAGTGTCCAACATAGTTTCAATTTCCTTCTCATCACGCACTATTTCGTGTTTGGGCACCAATATATGACGGCTAATATTGAATTGCAACTCTTTAATCATAAATATCTCTATACTTACATTTGTTAACTCTTTTAAATTCTTAATATTCAAATTGTTGATCTTCTCTTTGAACACTAAAATAATGTGCTCGTCATCATCAAAATACTTCTTCAAATCATTGATCTTGAATTTGGTATTGATGTAATACACAATTTTAAATTTTTCATTTACCTGCAATGAGAATATCTTGTTTGCTTTAGACATTATGTTCAACTCAGTATCGGATATGGCGCTGAGATTGTCTATATTTACACCTCTGTCTACAAGCATCTCTTTCAAGGTAATATAAGATTTAACTATATCATTCATAGTTATGTTCGTATTATTCTTATATTATAAAAAATAATATTTAAATTCAATTTTTTTTTGTAAAACGCAACTGTAAAACATTATTCCAATGTGTATGCTATCACCATTCCGACAATTTTCGCTTCGATAGTTTGACAACTTTTGAATTGAAGAAAAAAACAACCTAATTATTCGAAAGGGCATTTGAGCAGACACATACAATTCGGGGTGTTCTTGGCACCTGGAATATTAAAAGAAAAATCACGAAAAATATATTACAAAATCACAGATAAAGAAGAATACGATAGATTAAACAAAACATTAAATGATAAAACAGGTAAATTGATGTACAATCCACCCCCAATGAAACAAACGGGGATTTTAATGATCGATGTAGAATACATACCTTTATACCCTTCATTAATAAACAAATACGAATACAACATTAGATCATAAATTATTCATACATCATCCTCGATCTCGTCGTCATCTCCAGATTTCATTTGTTTAGGAATGACCTTGATTCCCTTCCACACCTTGACGCCCTTGACAGGGGATAATTTACCGTAGCGTTTCTCCATCGCCTCTTGGAAAGTCGTTTTCTTGGCTTTGTTCTTAATGTTATCCACATTACAATACTCCTTAAACTTCTCAAACAATGTGGTCACATCAATGAAACTACCAGGTTCTTTCTGAATATACGAATCACAGAAATCGGCAAATATATCATTCTTTCTCTGATATTCGTTCGTGTATTCAAGCACCTCCAATGGTTCGATAATCTTACCCTTCTTTTTGTATTCTTTGTAGTATTTCAATAGAATTACCATAAAGGTTTCCTTCCACAAATCAAACTTGTATCCCAACTCTCTGTCTATCTGAAACTCGTTCTCGTTATTTGGATCAGGATTATCTGTGAACTTGGATGTGTATTCGACCCTTCTCACACGACGCCATGTGCCGCCGTCATCAGGAGGAATTGCGGGCATGTGATTGCAAGTCAATATCATCTTGAACATCGGTTTGAATTTGATAGGCTCTTTGAACAGACAGCGGCACTGAATTTGATCACCACCCGTCAACTCCTTCATCAAACCCACATTTAATCGCTCGTTCTCCTCCGGTTCCTGCAGAATCGCGAAACGCTTCCCCTTCGCTATCGCCAATTCACTGTTTGTGGCATTCGAACCCACTCGTTTTTGTGTTAATAAGGACACATTGAAGATACACGCGTAATCGCCGATTGTGTGTTGAAATAGTTCTACGATCTTTGACTTTCCATTACTTCCCGACCCTGTCCAAATATGAAACTTTTCATCACGATTTGTGCCGTCCAATATACTCGCAAACAATGTCAAAACATATTCCCTCACATTGTCGTTCACCAACACCTTTTTCATAAAGTCATCAATCTCTTCAATGTAAGGGTTATCCACATCATACTCGATGTAGTTAATTCCGGTTGATAAGGATACATAATCCTCCGGTCGTCCCTCTCTAAACTCGTCATTGTCTAAATCATACACCCCGTTTTCAAATCCGAGTAATTTCGGATTTGAGTCAAGTTTGTCTTCAAACTTAGGTTCGTAAAACATTCCTGAACATTCTTTGTACATCTTGTCTTTCACAAAGTTGGTACTTTTCAGTTTCAACGAAATCTTCGTCAAGCTCTCAATATTCTTTGCACAAATATCTTTCTCTCTATCATCTCCCATTCTCGCTCTAGCACTCTCCCTTTCTATCGCCTTCATGTATTCATCAAACAGCAAGGTGGGAATGTCCTTGTAAAATAATGTGTATCCCTTTTCCTTCTCCTTCCACCCATGTCCCTCAAACTCGTACCACACATGATGCTTGTGGGACGCACATCTAAATCTGTGCTTGAACATCCTCGCAATCACCAACGCAATATCGTAATCGGTCAAACTCAAACTTTTGTAAATCAACGAGGATATATCTTCACTGATTATTTTGGCATACGCTTCAGGATTGTCCTGTTTGGCCCACATATGCAATGTCCCTATCCCCAATCCACCCTCCTTCATTCTATACCACAACAACTCACACGCACCCGCCTCATACTTGGACGACTTCTTACTAAAAGCATCCCAATCCGCTAACAACTCTATGTCTATGTTTCGCAAACACCAACCCAATCGAATCCAGTCACAATAATCGTTTGCTCTCTTGTTATCTAAAATGTTCATCAACTTCTTCACCAAATTAACCTCTTCACATGTCGGTTTGAAGTTGCTCTCACGATTCTGTATAATTGTGTTGTACAGTTTCTTCTTGTTTTGTTTGCGTGTCTCGTCATCTTTCAACTCTTTATCTAACTTCACCACATCCTCCTTGTTATCCGTTTTAACAAGATTCTCGGTGTATTTGTTTCTGATTGACAGAATTTCTACATATTCTGTATCATCTTCCAAAAGATCGTTCACAACAAACTCTTTCGAATCTTTGTTTATCGACCAATGATGCGTGACGCGATACGGTTCGGAGTTTGGCTTTTTACTCCCGTACATCTGCCAGTTGTTCTTGTAAATAACTTGCTCGTCAAATATATCGTCTATTTTGTTAGTTGTTTTCATATGTTTCATCATCTTTCCAAACTTTGACAACAGATTTTTTCGAACGATAAATTGCACGGACGGACGGGTGACAATATTAGTGATCATAATATGCACCCCGTCTTTTACAACATCTTTTTTCTCTACATACACCGGATTCTCTTTCTCCATCACATACACTTCTACTGTATCCGGAACAACAACATATTTGTCAATTTCATCAATATATTCTTTCACAATATTTTTCAATAAATCCATTGAATACTGTCTTTCTACAACATCTTTTGAAAATCGTAAATCAAAATCAATAAGTACAGGCGAGATATCACGATGTTTTTCCGTAAGATAAAGATCACAACCATTTTTCATACCAGTTTTATACAAATCGTTGAATTTTACCATATCGTCATATCTCAAATAATACGAACCCGCCGGATCAGTTATACTTGTATGCGTAAAAGTTGAATCTTTAATACTTTTCATAACATTAAGAAAATCTACTATTTTACGTTTATACTGATAGTTAGACATTATAATTATATAAGCACAATATTTTTAATTGAATTTGAGAAAATATAATATATCAATTTTTAAAAAATTTCAAACTATTAGTTAAACATGCAGTGTTCTCCGTACAATGATCGTTTTTACAAAAGACACAAGACATGCTTCTCCAAAAATCAACTAATAACTCTAGCAACCAAATTGAACATAAAATTTAACAAAAACACTACCAAAACAACTCTTTGGCAACACATCAACGATACAATGTTACAACAGTGTGATCACGCTGACGAACATTGCTGGTTGGAACAAACCGGAAATATAATTATTAACTCTCATGTACCTAAACAACCAAAAGATTGGAAAACAAACCCATACACGTGGTTAACAAATTTCGATATATTGAATATTATGACCCAGTTTGAAAAGAAATATGCTTCATTCAAATTTATTGGTGTGTTTCCAATAGATTTTGCTGAAACATACGGGTTAAGTTCGTGTATATCCGCCGAACTTTGCAACTTCCAATTATCTAAATTTAAGAAGAAATACAAATCCTTTGCATGTGTGTTCAATCTCGACAAACACTACCAATCCGGTTCCCATTGGGTCTCGGTTTTCTTTAACACAAACAAACACAGCAACAATTACGGTTTTTACTTTTTCGATTCCGTTTCCTCAAAAATTCCTAAAGAAATTCTCAATTTCGGAATTTCGATCCAAAAACAAATGAATGATCCTGATTTCGAACTCCACCAAAATGTTGTTCAAAAACAGTTTCAAAATACGGAATGTGGTATGTTCTCCTTACATTTTATTATAGAATGTCTCAAAAATAAATCGTTCCATTCCATTATAAACGCGAAATACTACGACCAAGATGTTCACAAACTAAGAAATAAACTGTTTCGCACAACATAAGTACAACGATGTTAATCTGTTCTAATTATTTCAAAGTCGTCCGGAGTTTCCTCTTGTTTTTCTTCTCGTGTTACTTCTTGTGTTACTTCTTGTGTTACTTCTCGTGTTACTTCTTGTGTTACTTCTTGTGTTACTTCTTGTGTTACTTCTTGTGTTACTTCTTGTGTTACTTCTTGTGTTACTTCTTTTATAACGGTCTGTTCTGTAGCATCTTCTTGAATATCTTCCATATCAATAACTTCGTTAATAATATTATTCAAAACACCATTGGATAACATTGACTTCATTACTTTTTCACAAGACGATATAGTTGAATCGTCAATCGTATTACCAACTATTTTATCAAGAATATTCATCAATTCGGATTGCTTGTCTTTTTTCTCGTTTTGTTTCTCATCCGACTCTTCTTCCGACTCTTCTTCCGACTCTTCGTAGGAACTTTCGTGTTCGCTATCGTCAAAACAACTCATCCCAACCATGTTTTCGATACTAGGATTCATTAGACAAATGTCGGTCGAATTGAGAACATCGATGACCGTTTTGAACGAATGCATGTCTGTATTCGGAATCCTCAAAGTAATATGGGTAGCGTTGATATACACATCATTATCGTATTCCAAATCATATTTATTAACAAATTTATTCACAACATCTAAGAACTTGTATGTTTGAGATTTGTTCTCCAAATAGTTGAACTTTACCACGAAGTACTTCCATGTTTTCATTTCGGACTCCAAAACAAACGAACACTCGCAATGTAGCGAACGGTTTCCCAAATATTCCATAAAATATTTATAAGACAATACTGGAAAAAATAGCATGAATGGGAACATGACGAAAGTATACATTATTTTTTATATGATATATACTTGTTTGTTCTGTTTAAATATTTTACCCTTCAAATGATATAGTAAGAAATTGTTTGTTCAGCGATTCTACGGCACGAATCCATACAAAAGTAACGAATAGCAACATCACCGCCAAATACGGAATCGATCCCGATACAGAACCATATATTAGTATCATAACTTGTTGTATCAGCGCCCCGCCTGATTTTCCGATCGGATTGCAGATTACATCAATGATCGCTTTTCCTTTGGTTCGCGTTTCATAATTTAATGGTATGAACGCGATCTCTTTGCAGGGATCAAACAGAACATATTTCGTTGACTTTGCAGCAATATTCTGTATACTTCCAATCATTATTGCTAAAAACAATGGAGATGTTAAACTCTTTTCATAAACAAGAATCATGTAAAAAAATATACCTGTGACACACAAAATAATCGGTGTAACTAACGACGCGACCCTCCAACCGAAATTTTGAAATATATGTCTGGAAAAAAGAGTCATTCCTAAAGTTACAATTCCCGTGTAAATCGAAAAGTTCCCCATAAAAAAGGAATACTCGTTTGGATGCGTATACATCATTCTGACCTTGCTCTTCCAGGTAACCTCCACCAAACTAATGCAAATCCCATAAGAAATTACTATAATCGCTATGTTCCGTATATATTTAGATTTGGTCATGTATGACAAAGATTCGAACAAAGAAGTGTCTTCGGTTTTTTCAGTATTGATTTTATTTTCGCTTTTTTGTGTGACAAATCGATTCATCATGAAATAAATGAATATTACACATAATCCGAACCCAACCACCACATTCATGATGCCTTTCAAAGAAACAGCCCAACTGTCGATATTAGGTGGTAACGATTTTCGGATATGAGAAAAGTATTTGATAGTCTGACCAGATAGAATAAGAGCACAATTTGCTCCTATTCCGAACATTGGATAGTATTTTTTGGCCTCGTCAATTTTGATAATTTGATTGGAAAACCCCCAAAACATAACGGACACCACAAACGAACCCCACAACTCCGCCACAACATAAAACACTGAGAAGGTCCAATTACGTAATATGGAAGATATGCCCATAACACCAGTTCCGTACTTCATAATCAACCCGTCCGCCAAATAATTCAAATGCAACAACTCGCGATTTGGATAAATAAAATGTGCGAAACTTCCGAAGAATATAATAAAAGGAAATATGACGACATAAAACAATATTTCGGGTGGTAACAAATTTAATAACATAGAATACATCATCATGAATCCTATTGATACTGGTAAATTTACCCATGTTTTCAGAAAAGGTAATACCTCTGCCCCCGAACCAGGCGCGGTTATCACCAATACATCTTTCGTATCTCGTAAAATGGAATAGTTAAATATTATACAAAAAAACATTATTCCTAATGGAATAATCCTAAAGAGCACATTGTCTGTTTTCGATGAATGCTCTTCTTCATTTATTACAGTGATGTCCGTATTAGTAGTCGATTCGCAACTGTGAAACGAGTTATTGTCATTTCTACAAATGTAGTTTCGATACATACTGTGTTTAGGGTTTAATAAGTTTTGAAAACCAGTATTCATCTTTTGTTTTGGGCAGTTTAACCGTTTTAATATTGGTTTAAACCGATTGGTCCATTTGTTTGTTTGACATGGATTGACATGAATATACAAACATGTAACAATAATGCTACTACAAGGCATCTCATTATAATTTTAATTAAATATTTTTAAATTCATTTGAATATTTCGTTGTAACAACGAGTTTGTTTGAAACAAGTAAACACTATTTCAAATCGGTGTTCTCTGTTTTGAAAATCGTATAAGTTCCCCCTATAATCACAAAATTTAAACACCAAATTCGTCAAATTTGCTATCGCAGGATTAAAAGACTTCGTGACATTGTTGTTGAACATAACCAATCCATTCGAACTATTCTCCATTTTGTTAATGATCGCAAACGAGTTATGGGCATTGTTGTTTTTGCTTTGATACACCTTCGCTTGTTGCATGTACATAATGATATAATTCTCCGTTTCCAAATCCATCATATACGGAGCTTCTAAGGAAGTGTTTGCGACCAAACTATAATTATCAATAGCAAATCCCAACATCTTTCCAATACTGTTTGTGGGATAATGATACACAAAGTTATCGAAGTCATATCGTGTTTGTTCATCGCTCTTGAACTTCAATTCCATATTTACGGTGGATTCAAAAGTTAACTTATTTGAAATATTGTTAAAAGTCACAGTCAAGGATGGTACCAGCGAGGTCAATGTGGATGCTATAGATAATCCGTCGTATGTTCCTAAAGGAATCGTATAATCTTCGGTATCGGTGTGTAGTATATTATTATACTTGGTCACATTGTAGTTGTTAAACTTAAAATCAGTAAGAATAAGTTCTGCACTGACCACATCCGTGAGACCTTCGTCTAGTTTAATGGTGTATCTCGCCGGATTTGGATAAAGATCTTTGTTTCTATCTCTGCTATCAATGATGTATTTGTACTTTCTAATTGGAATATCCTTCGTATTTATTTTAGGTGGAGTGATAATTGCATTCTCATCATACAATTGTTCCTCCATATTTTATTTAAAATAAAATATAAATTTAATTAATTATAAAACTATGTCTAACACTTTTTTATGTGTGGATAACATGAAAAAACTCATTGAAATAATGGAAAATGTTTTTCAGGATAGATTTAATTATAAACTCACTAACAGCGATCTAAATGTCAAAAACATATTCCTCACCATCATGAAAAAAGTCGACAACGATCCTGAAAACAAAACAATGGACTTGATTTCCAAAAACAAACTGACTCTGAAAATTGTGAAAGAGATTCTGAAAACCAATCTCAATTTAAACATTGTTAATAATAGAAATAACGAAGTTCACACCAATCGAAGCGTGGTTTATAATGACATAAACACGGAACACACAAAAATAATAGGGAACAAAGATGTGTTCGACAAGATGAATCAAATCGAAAATAGCAAAAAGGAAACCGAAGTTAAAGAAATTAAGAAATTAGGTAAGCTTAATCAAACGATAATGGATCAAAGCTTTAATGAGGACGAATTCAAAAACAGTTTATCTAAATTGGAAAACGAAAGAGAATCCTTGACCATCAAAATAGCAAAGATGTTCCCAAAAGAAAATAACGAATCCGATTTTTTAGAAAACAGAAACAAGGACATTTCCAGTATACTGAACAAGAACCCAGAAGAAATAGATCCAACCGCTTTTTTTAAGCAAAACAACGAAATAAATCATAAGCATAACGAGGAACAAAACATCGTTCCGTCCTCATACCAAAATATAGCGATGTCTACGATCATTTCCAAAGAGCAACACCACGAATCTCGTTTGGAAAAACGCTATATCTTGATTAACAGTTATGACCGTAATTGGTTGGTAGACAAATACCGATACAAATATAAAATCAGATTCTCCTATAGCAAAAACGAAATACTGAAGATTCCTTATTACGAAAACAACCCCACCGTTCCTCACACCAAAACAGAAAAAAGCAGTGGTATAAAGAACGATTTCGGTTGGGTTGACAAAAACGGCGTGTTCTACAACGCATATGATCCCAATTTACCGTTGACCACTAACTTGGATCAAGATGGTAAACCGATCGAACTAGGGTTTGAAGAAGTTGAAATCGTAGTCGATCAAGATGCTAGTATGATAGGCACATTCAAAGACATATACAGCATAAAAATAACAAATGTAACAATTCCCTCAGACATACTCAATACTTATGTGTCTAATGATAACTTGTTGTCTAACTTCAACTTCAACTTTCCTTACATATTGTGCAATATCGACGAATTTCAGGATGTATACGACGGAACAGACGATTCTATTCGTAAAACCTTTTGCCAGTTGCAATTCGATAACTATGTTCAAACCCCGAACGGTAGAGGATACATCATTCTGAAACCCGTACAACAAGAAACGAAGTATTTCTACCCTAATCCCTTGTCCACTCTACCCACCTTAAATCTGAGTTTGACCAAACCAAACGGAGAGTTGTTGAACTACGGAGCAGACGGTCAAAATATTCTACATATCAGCACTTACCAACAATACTATCTAAAAGTAATCACCAAAACATACTTCGACAAAAACGCTTTCTGTAAGGGAGACTATGTTAAAATTAAGAATTTTAATATGTATCAAATAAACAGTAGTATTGACAAAGATAACATAAACAAATTCAACGCGTTCATAAACAAACACGAAGGTCATGTTATTCACAGCAGCGGTGAACCCAACGATAACGGTTATTACAACAGTTTTTTTATCAACGGTCCGGGAGAGTTCGACGAAAATATAGGTAAGTTTGTAGTGAAAGAAGACTTGATGAACACACTTTCCGAGTTCAATCAGTTCCTCATAGACAATGATTTCTTTCAAACATCGGAACAATATTCATCTTCTCCAAGTGACAACTACGAAAACGGTTCGGTGTTAAACATGTCTTTACAAAACAGTGTTTCGATGACGGTTGAAATGTACAAGCCCGACTCGTTAATGATGGTTCAAGAAAAAATTTGATTAGAAAAGATATAACTTAACTTAAGACACAATGATCAGCATATATTTTTCCCGTATAGTTCATCCCAACAAAAAACTATTTATTGACTTTAAAAACAATATACACAACACAACACTATGTGACAAAAAAAGGGGATCGTTCCAATCTTTCAAAGGTAATCATATGGTTTATGACAATAACGATAAATTTATCGGTAACATCAAAACAAAACGGTATAACTATTTACAGAACGAGTTTTGTAAATTTTATGATATAACAGAAGACCCCGATTCTACAGAAAATGAGGATTTGAGTAATTTGTGGTACAACAATCTGAATGATTGTATTACCCGTTACTCTTATAAACACCGAAAGAATGAACTGCTGAAACACACCTCTATGCCCCATAATTTGGTTAACGAAACATGTGATATTTTGAAATTGCGAAATCTAGAACATTTTACCCCCTTCAATATTCCCATGAATGATCATCGCAATTACATTTCCAAACACGACTACATGTTCGGCGCAATAGAAAAAACTACACAACAATCATCCTTTATCAACACAATTTACTCCCCTGGGAACATCAAGAAAAAGTTTCTAATGAAGTTTGATACAGCTAACAACTACTCTATCCCTGTTAAAAATGTGTTTTGTGTTCCCATCCTTCCCAATTTCAACATCAACGAGTTTGTTGACAAGAGACACATCTTATGTATTATTCCACCCAATTCGATCAATTTACGACCAAGTGATCACTGGTACGATGTTGAATACAAGGGTATATTAAACACATATCCAATCGCCGTTTGCGTGTTCTATAACGAGTTCGCTTACGAAACATCACCTATCAATATGTGTAGTTTTCTCAAATTAGAACATGTTATCAACAAAAACCTTATCAACAATCTCAACATCAAACTGAACAAGGATATTCTACCTATTCGAAAAAAAAAAGAAATTATCTATAACAACATCGACCATTCAGATCATGAAATCGTTTACACCGACGCATCGATTCGAATGGTGGGGAACGAACTCCAATCAGGAATCGGAGTGTGGTTCGGATGCCAAAATGACAAGAACATATCCCAACGACTCTTGTACGAGTACAAAAACGACATCAACTACTGTGAACTGGTCGCCATATATATGGCCATCATCAAATCAGATCCTGATAAAGAAATAACCATCTACACAGACAGCTTCACTTCTATGAAACTTATCAGCGAAGGATACAACGAAAAACTAGTCAGAAACAAGAAATACGAAGACATCGTATTCCTTATTTTGAAAAACATTCAACTCAGAAAAACCAGAACAAACATCTTAAAAGTAAAAGCACATACAGGAGATATAGGTAACAGTAACGCTGATCTTATGGCCCGAATCGGTGTGTATAATGAATATGACGAACCTCTCGATATCAACAGGTTATAGTTATTATAGAGACCTGTTTATATAATTATATAAACCGCTTTATAATAATAGCAAAAATTAATGTTCCAAACGGGGCTTGAACCCGTGACCTTCGCGTAGCTAATGAATCGTGCTGATGTTGATTCGACTCAACTCAAGCATAATCTTTCGATTATAAGCACGACGCTCTAACCAACTGAGCTATTGGAACATGAGAATTTATATTCTATATTACTTATAATATACAATTTTTAAATACTTTTTTATTCATCATATGTTAAATATGAGTTTACATAACCCAAAAAATATCGTGATTACAGGTTCTACTAGAGGTATAGGCAAAGAAATTGCAAGAAAATTGTTAGCACAAGGTCATAATGTCGTCATCACTTCTAGTAATCCAAACAATGTATACACTACATACAGAGAATTTAAAAAAGACACCACCATCGACGGGAAATGTTTTCCTGTCATTGCTGATATTTCTTCCTACGATGATTGTAACAAGCTGCTAAGTAAATCATTGAACTGTTTGGATAATCATATTGACATTTGGATTAACAACGCCGGAGTTAGTTTTAAAAACAAGTTGATTGATCTCGACGAACACCAAATATCTTCAATTGTCAATACCAATCTTGTGGGCACTATATACTGTTGTCATTTGATTATTCCTCAAATGCTTTTACAGAACAACGGCATTCTTATTAATTTCGAAGGCGCGGGGTCCAACGGTTTCCCAACACCCGATTTCAGTGTTTACGGTTCCACCAAATGTGCCATCACTCAGTTTACACGTTCCATCTCCAATGAATATTCAAAATCTAATATCAACTTCTGTACCATATCACCAGGAATGGTCATAACCGAACTTCTGTTACACAACGCAGATGCCAACAGCAAAAAAATCTTCAATATCTTTTGCGAAAGCACCGACCACATAGCAAACTATCTGGTTCACAAAATAAATAACATAAAACACAACGAACACATTCGTTATCTCACCGTTAATCGTATTTTTTTACTCTTTCTAATTAGTTTCTTTAGACAAAACAGATTCTTCGATAAAAATGGTAACAGCATTGAATAACTTTATCTTTTAATTCATTCAATTTGTTTTTCAATTTGTTTTTTAAAATTTATATAATTTATTTTTTAAAATTTATATAATTAATTTTTTAAAATTTATATAATTTATTTTTTAAAATTTATATAATTTGTTTAGTGTATAAAGTGTATAAAATTTGTAAATGTATCTTCATTTGATCTCGCGATGAATAATAGTTTTTAACCAATTTTCTTTCATTCATTGTTGTATGTAATTAAATATATCACTGCTACTATTAAATCGATAAATTCGTTATATTACTTTTTTGATTTGATTTAAGGATAAGTCATTTAGTTATAATTAGAAAGTTTTTTATGGAATGAAATGTCACTTTACACGCCGTCACAG
>Ga0194024_1000016_pt1 | contig 42465 bp, 66 predicted proteins | sample IW13Sep16_MG_FD_140337 | JGI IMG/M metagenome (GOLD analysis project Ga0194024, IMG submission 140337) | Freshwater microbial communities from the Broadkill River, Lewes, Delaware, United States - IW13Sep16_MG | ecosystem: Environmental > Aquatic > Freshwater > River | place: USA: Delaware...
TAACAAAACCAGGCTGATTTTCTATTTCTCCTTGAGAGTAAAGAATAACAGCTTCTCTAATTGATTGCTCTGGATCATCAGTGCCAGCACTGACCCTAGCAGTAACACGTATTAACATGTTAACATCTATTGGTCTTTCATAGTTAACAACTGTTGTCTGTCTGCTTTCTGGATCTAGATAGATTTCATCTTCCGAGCCATTATATCCTGCCCCACCTGTTTTTGCTGTTGATAAGGCTGCTACAATATCAACAGGATCACCACCATCTACATTAACCCAAATACTATTGGCTTTCAGTGTGACTCCGTCAATAATTTGAGTTGAGTTTGTAAAATTTTCCCTAAATACTGCGCTTAACACGCCTTCAACATTACTTACATTGCCTAAGACAGCCGCCGCCAATGATCTCCCTTGCAAACCAAGCTTGTCACGCCTTCTATTTTTGGCGTTTGCTGAGCTTTGGACTAAACGACCCACAACACCAGCGGTAGGATTATTAACCGTTTCCCAACCCAAAACAGCCGTGACAATCGTGGTAAGCGTGTTTGCGCCAGCTTCAATAGGGCCATTCTCGACACTTTGAAAGTTACCTGTACCGTTGCCGCCAGCATCTAATATGACAGTATTTAACAAGAAAAAATTATCGCCTGCCGTTGTTTGGGCTACGTTGCTTAATCCGCCATTAATAATTGTTCCAGGCACCCCATTTAGGGTCACACCTTTGATTATTGTGGGTTGCGCCGATGTTCTACTATCGCCAGTAAGCGCTAAGATAGCATCCAAAAAAATGCCATCTGATAAATTAGGGTTTATTTGATTAGCAACTGCTGCATTATTTCTAGCAACACTTTGACGCGAAGTGACTTCAGCATTGATTATAGCGCCTTCCGGCGTTTCATCATCTGTAACAAAATCATCACCAAAAATTTCCCTGTACTCTTCTCTGGTATCTTCTTGTATCTCAGCAGTGTCAGGTATAATGGTTCCAGTTGATGACACATAGTTATAAGTTGCCATTGACCACCCCATTTCCGAATGTTGTTCGTATCACGATATTATAATTTGCTTCATTGTTTGCAATGGTAATATCAAAACTTTCTATAGCGATAACTTCAGGAATACGCCTAATTTGATTTCGCACTGAATTTTCAAATGATAGCACATTAGGGGAGCCAGAAAATAATGATTGCAGCGTGTTAACTCCCCTGTTTTGAGCGTAAATCATTTCTCCCAATTGAGCACGAACAACATGACCTGCATATTGCACAATTGCGTCAAGACCTGTTACCAGAGCAAGCCTGCCACCTTCTGTAGCAAAAATATCTCTATTTTCATTAACAGCAAATAAAATCATTGTGGTCCGCCTGTATCTAACTGCGTGTCTCCACGGCTATCTACACCTTGTGGGTGTGAATGTGTATCACCGACATTTGTTCCATTATGTGTTAATGATGATCCATTGATGCCTGTATTTCCATTTATTGTTGTTGTTGTGCTATTTACCGTAAAATTGGGAGCGTTAATATTCACCGCATTTTGACCATTTATATTAATCGTTGGTGCATTCATGTTGATTCTATTGTTGTCTAAAGACAATTTAACGCTACCATCTCGGTTTTGTATGACCATAGCTTCACTGTCTTCTTCGGCGATAGTGTAGTTTGTCATGACATCAGGAATAAATAAACCTGATGAAAAATCATGGACACGCTTGTCATTTGGCGGTTGTACTGAATAGCTCTGTAAAAAAAGGCTTATATCTCTGTCGCTTGCCTTTATCCATCCAAAATCATTAGGCTGTATGTTGAAGTTAACAAAAAAATCACCAGCACCAAGCACTAAAGCTGGGATGGATGCAACATTTGATCTAGGTACCGTCTCGCCACCTGTCGCTATCATCGTTATAAAATGTCGAATCATGACCCTATTAGTATTACGATCATAACTAATAACGTGGCAAGGAAGCATGTCATCAGTACGCATAGCGTGCTTTCTAAGCGCTATTCTAAGCAATCCTTGCAGGCTATCGTCATCTGATGGGTTGCGGCTTGGAATGTTATTTGTCATAACATGGGTACCGCCTCAGCCGTGTAATAAAATGGGGTTTCTCGATTAGCCAAATCATAACTTAATTTGTAAATAATGTAACGACCTGATACCGTTGGGTATTGATTGCTAGTTACATCAAGCATGCCACCTACCACAGTTTGAGAATCATAAAAAAATGATATCTTTAAACCTCTATCCGATAATTCAGGCTTTCCAATAATTTCATTTGGCGTTATAACTCTTAACCTGCCATTTAGCGGTCTATCGCACTGCTTGACAAATAATGTATTGTTATCAATAAAAACATCTATATTACTAAGTAACTCTAATTTTTCTATTTGTCTTTCTGCACTACCGTTGTAATTGTAGTTTGCTATATTTTTATCTTCAGCTTCAAACACTAAATCAATACCAAGACTATTAGCAACAGTGCTAGCAATTGTTGATAACCTTGTCATGCCAGGCAATGAATTAGCAATAATATTTCCTTTCTGAAATTGTTGCGTTAACGTTTTTATCGTTAAAATCTGGTCAGGTGGTTGTGTTTGCGATGATCTAAATACATTGCCAATATAAACAATGCTTGACCCCGTCGACACCCTACCTGCTTCAACAATAATGGTTTTAGGGTTTGGATTGTTATTAAATGGTCTTGTCTCTGTTAAAATCGATGTTGCCACATCTTCGCTTAAATTAGCGATTTGAACCTCACACGTCCCTTGATTTGGGCCTGCAAACTTTTCTCCTGACGCTCTAATAAAGAGATTTTGATAGCTTCTTATAAAGCCATTAACCTCAATGCTGACCCTTAATATTCTATCATCAAGCGGCATTACGTATAGCTTCCAATTCTTCTTGCGTCGCGTATATTAAACGCTGGTTAATGCCAAATTGTGTATAATACGGTATTTCATCGTTGTTAGTAATAAAAATAAAATTACCACTTTCTAAATATCGATAAGGTATTAAGGGGACGCCAGCTAAAACTCGCTGCCCTAATAAAATATTTTCCTCATTGATATCAATTGACACAGCCATGACACCATTGGATTCTTTTATTTCAATATCAAATCGATTACCATCAAGCGGTATGTTAAATTCTTGATTTGGCGATGACTGCAAAGGAACTCTAATCATTAGTTAAAAATCCCAAATAATATTGAAGATTGATTGGATTGATCTTCTGTTGCCTCAACTCCCGCTTGCTGTCCCCTGTTAACTGTTGATGAATCGTTAGGAAATGCTACGTTAGCAGTATCTAATCCAGTGACAACGGGGTTAAATATTAGCGCCTGAGTTATCCTGATAATCATTGTTATAGTGTTAAAATATGCTGGATCTTCTTCGCGTGGAATTGATTCTATATACATATTTTCATGAGTTGCTGTTTTCGTTTGAACTATTAATTGTGTTGCGTCGGTTTTTGCTCTATCAAGCTCAGTGTACAAATTTCTATAATTTGCTGATTCGGCAATAATAGCAACTTGCATATTAATGGGTAGATCAATTTTATGATCAATTTGGCTTGCGCCACTTTCTCGCGGGTGAACCATAAATTTACTATCATTATTAATAGTTGCTTTTATTGTTCTCGCTGATTGAAATAATTGCAAAGACGTTTCAGCGTCAAATATAGCAAACAAATCACTTGATGCTGACGGTATCAGCGGATCAGTAATAGCCATTAAGTATCAACTCCATCATCAAATTGACTAGCCGCCTGCTGAATTTGTTCTCTTAATCTGCTACCAACGTTATTGGATATCTCAGCAGAATCACCTCCGCTTGCATCAACGTTAATGTCACCAAATGACACCGAGCTTGATCTAGTGTTAGTGTTTTGCGTTAATATTGAATTACTTGTTTGGTTGTTTGCTGGATTACTATTAGCGCTAGATAGTTTTGCATTGCTAACATCCAACAGTCGATTAACGTTTATATTTCTTTCTGTTATGTCATCACCGTCAGCTATTTCCTTTAGCGCCTCTTGGCTTTCATCGCTATTATTTCCGCCGAAAATAAATTCACCAATTTGTCTGGCACCTTTAAATAAGGTGCCTATAATTGGTATATTATTTTCAATAAAATTAAATATTTCTTCTACTAATCCATATAACTCTTTTACTGCTGTTTCTGGATCAGAAAATATTTTTACTAGTGCAGATCCTAATCTAGATGCAAAATCTATTAATGATCTTATATCATCAACAAAACCTTTTACTAATTCACCCACTATAGGATATTTTTCGCTTATTTGTCCTATTAACGAATCATTACCGTTAATGAAATTATTAATATCATCGTATAATAAAGCAAATGCTGCTGATATTGCCGTAACGATACCTATAAATAAAAGATAAGGGGACAATGCTGCATACGTTGCTTTACCTGCTGCCAAAATAGCCGGTAAATAATAAGTCGTTATTGATCCTGCAAGCGTAACGAAAAATGCTTTCACAAAGTCTTCATTTTCATCAAGAAACATAATAAAAGAACTGACACCTTTTAAAATGTTATTTAATGATGGAATTAATGAAACCAAAGCCTCTACACTGATTGATCTAAATAATTGTTTGGCATTAGCCCATTGATCATTAAATGATGCTACAGCTTTAGATTGTTCTTCTGTTAAAACACCTAACCCTCTCATTTCTGAGACTAGGCTTTCAACGCCAACTTTACCTTGCTGTAATAGCAAGATAGTCCCTTGATTTAATCCCAATTGTTGACCAAACGCGAAAGATTGCTCTGGCGATAATCTTTCAAATGATTCTGCTAAATCTGGTAATATATCAAAAGCAGATTTTATTTTACCGCTAGCATCAAAGGCTGATATGCCTAACCTTGAAAATATTTCAATAGCTGGACCGCTACCATTTAATTGAAAATCAGTTAGACCTTGTGTTAATGATTCAACAGATGATTTAAAACTATCCATTGATCCGCCACTTCTTATAACAGCTTCACCCCATGCATTAACATCTTCAACATTTACGCCTAAAGCCTGACTAAACTTTCCCAGTTGATCTATATTTTCTGCTTGACTTAAAAGACCATAAGCTAATCCAGCTAAAGATAATAAACCTATAATTTTTGCAGATGAATCATTAACAAAACCTAAAAATGTTTTACCTAATTCATCAGAAGCTTTTTCTAAATCAAGAAGGCTTTTTTCTGTTTCCTTTGCCTTTTTATCTGTTTTATCCAATCCTCTTTCAAGTTCTTGGCCTTCGGATTCATAGACTATTGAAAAAGCTTCTAAAATACTAGACATTATTATTCATCTTCTTTTTTGCTGATTTAACAGCATAAAATTCATTGACTCTTTTGACTATAATCGTTTCCCACATGTACATTACATCTTCAAAAGAATAAACTGTTTTTAATTCGTGTCTTGTGCAGAGTCCTTCTGTTGTAATGACTGCGCTAATTGGGTCAACGTTTTTGTAATTAATGCCGGTAAATCCTTCATCCATTCCTGCTGGAATTCTTGGACTTTCCCAGCTATGGAAAAACCCATATTGTATTCCAGACTTGCCGCCTCCAATTTAACGGGCGTAAAAAAATCATTAGGCACATGATTATTTATTAATGCATCAGTTTCTAATGTTTGGAAATTATCACCAATTTTAACGGCAACGTATTTAAAAATCTTTCTCGATAAAGCTTCATTCGCTTTATAATCACCGATTTTAGGCGCTGCTGTAGAAATAAATTGCGTGCATATTTCTCTGCCATCTGGCATATACGGATACTTACCAAGATAGTAAGTTCTTTCGATGCCATCTTTACCAGTTATTTTTACCTCTTTTTTCTCAATCAGCATCAGCTATCACCTTTATTTTCAAAAGCAAAAGTATATGTTTTTGACTTTTTACGCTTGCTACTGGCAATAGATGAAAATGGAATACCGTTAGTGATATTACCATTAATCAAGCGTGTCACCGTACCATCTGGATAGACAACAGTGGCGTTAATAATATCAGCGGTGACAACTTTTCCGCGTCCAGGTCTATTATTTTCAAATAAAATGGCAAGGTTTCTATCATCATCAGAATCTGGAATTAATGATAGCGTCATTGGTATTTTATTGGCAACAGACCAAACAATATGGTCACCATTTAAACCCATGGACCCATCGGCTATTTGCAAATCTGGGCCATCAAGTGGATCTGCATCATCAGCAAATTGTGTGAGTGTTATGCCAGCCGGAAAAGTATCGCTTGCTGTTAGCACGACTCGTAATCCAAAACCAGAAATTCCTACAGTCATTTTTTTAAACCTCTTAGATTAGAATCTGTGAACCAACAACGCGGCGTATGACATCATCTTTGCTATAAATTAATGTATAGCGAGCAAAAAATTCTGTTACACCATTATTCACTTCACTTTCAACAAATGCATTTAACCAAAAACCTGCATTCCGTACCTGCTGGAATGCTAACGGATCACCTGTTATCTGTGATATAAATGCAATTTGTGTTGAGTTTAATGGTTTATTTGTTGTAATTGTCCCATTAATTAATGCTTGATCTGTTACCGGCGTTATAGCTGATAAAATTTGCGCTCTGCCTGCTTCGTTGGCAGAAACTTCAGGAAGTGCAAGCAGTAAATTACCCAAGCTTGACCCTATTGCATCTTTTAACCATTGCTCATTAGCATAAACATTCATATTAACTGGGTCAGTGGATATCCCCTGTAAAAATCCACGCTGATAAAATGAAATATTTTGTCCTGCTGTTTGAGTGACACCATAATAATTAATTTGTAATGCATCAAGCATGTTAGCAACTTCCGATGTTGACACTTTTGGGGTCAAGTTAAACATATTGAACATATAATTCTGACTGCTTGCGCGTCTATCATAATCAGTTGCGGCAAGGATTGAAGCCGGTGACTGCTCGTCGTATTCATTGGGGAAATTTGTTAAATCAACTAACGTTAATCCGACACCTCTAATATTTTGTAGAGGGTCTTGTGTTGTTGCTGCATCAGCTAATTCGACGGGTACATGATATTGAAATTGCACATTTCTTGTTGCATTCCAAGTAGCTGCTTCAACAATTTCATCAAGCGTTAATGCGCTCGCTGTGGTGAAAACAAATGATCCAAAATTATTAGACATTTCAGCGCTATCACTCAGCACATCAGTGACTGATTGCATGGTAATACCATTGCTAAATATAGCATTGACACCCCAACCAATACTGTTAACAATATCACCGCCGATAATTGAAACGGTATTATTACCTGTCTCACCTCCTGTTAACTCAAATCTAGCATCAACAGCGTTATAATTCACAACAGCCATAGTAAATATATTGCCAAGACCTGTTCTAATCGCTGTTTGCAATATACTGGCAACATCGGCAAGACTTATCGCGGTAGAAAAATCGATATTTGCTAAGTTTAAAATGGCGCCACCCATTTCAATATCTAAAGTGCCATTTGTGATGGCCTGCAATGTTGCCAATGGTGCCGGCGTGTTACCAAATATTTGTGGAGCCGTATCAACATCAGCCCAACGTGAAAAAGAAATTCGTTGAGGTGATGTCGCTAGCTTACTGACAAATCCAAAATAAAAAGATGACCTCATAAATTCTTCGGAAGAAGAACCAAAATAATCACTGACATCATCTGCTGATGTAAATTCAATAATTGAATTAGTTGGTATGAGTTCATTTGTTGTAAAAATGCGCAGCAAAAATTCTCGTCGCGGTACTGCTTGACCACCGCCAACCGCTGAGGTAATTAAAATATATCTATCAAATGGTATAGCCATGATTAAACCCTTTCAATTTGATGGTCAATACGTTGCACTTTTGGCTGTGTTGTTAATTTTTCTACTTTATAAATAAAGGTTAGATCAAAAGATGATTCTTGCTCATTTCTTTCTCTTTCATCAATAAAATAACCATCTCTAACCGTGGTAATCTTTTCTATTCCTACATTATTATTACACAATTCTCTTACTGTGCTTTGTAATGTAAAAATATCTGCCGCTGCTTGTGCCAAGTCTGATGCTGTTAATTGTTCAATATTGGCAGGATTTCTAATACTCAAAGCCGTGAACTGATATTGAGACAATCTATAATTGATATTTCTTACGTCAAAATTATCATTGTTAGCATTATAAATTTGTTTTTCTCCTGTATATCCATATCGATGTGTGTTTAATTTATGGATATAAATGGCAGGCCCGCTAACAATGCCGGATTGCCTTGGCTGATAACTTTGCTTTACTGTAACGCCTTCGATATTACAATCAATCAACCCTTGCTTTAAAATAGCTATAATAACGCGTATTAGTGAATTATCATCTTTTACGATCGGGAAAATACTACCAATCGTTATTGATGATGCGAAGCCAACATCATCAAGATTCAAGTTTAATCCGACAACCAATTCATTATCGAAATTTACTTGTGATTGAAATCCAACATCATCTAATTGTAGATTTAAACCAATAGTTACAGCATTTAAAAAATTAATTTCCGACTGAAAACCAACATCATCAAGATTTAAATTTAAATCGACTGTTAAAGGATCTAAAAAATTAATCTCAGATTGAAAACCAATGTCATCAGCAGCAAATTGTAAATCAACAGTCAATCCAACATCTTCACCGGCCTGAGCTATATAAAATGCGCCTGGGTCGTTTTGGTTATTAAATTCTGTTTCAATTAAATCACTATCAATAATCCCTGATCTTGCTTGCACTAATCCTACGTCTTCATTAGTAGCAAATCCAACAGTAGTTAATCCACCTGCGCCGCGATATCCAATTCTAAATGGCACGCCTGGCGCATCATCAAATAAAGCGCCAATGGCTGTTAATTCTAATTGGCCGTTGACATAAATATTCAGATCAGCATTAAATAAACAATCGATTCTGATCCATCCAGATGATTGAGTGTTGGGTATAGTTCTTGTTGTTGTATCTGATCCAACAATTTGAAGGTCTAACCCTATTCCTGTATTTCTAAAAACTTGATAACTAATATCATTGTTATCACGTATGCCAAACAAAGTACCGTTTGCAGTAGTTTGAGACCAGCACGTGATTGAAATGCCTGTCCCTTTTCTTAGCGCGGTAACGTCTTGTAATCGATATCTTGGAGACCTTGTGGCAGGCCCGCCCCATGAATTTATTACTTGCGTTCCTGCGCCTTCAGTATCTAATACAACAAGGTTGCCGCTTGAATCAAGCGGTCCATAGGTGTTTTGCACAAATCCACTACCGGCCCAAGTGTCATTGCGGCCAAATGGGTCTGCTGGTGCGGGCTGCACTTCGCCTGGATTCCCGCACCATATATAAATTGGTGGGGTGCCAAGGTTGTCAACATCATGTAAAACAAATATTTGGCCTGTTTCGGCGACTGTATCCCATGATGTGACTTGTATGGGTATTTGATTAGCGCCATTAATATCAGTGCTGGCGCGCAGATCACCTCCGCCATTATCAGAATTGGAAAAAATATCACTGGCATTAACAGAAAATGATTGCTCTGTTAACAATCCAACATAGCCGATATGACTACCAACGATTAACCCTTGCGTAGGGTCAACCCTGTAACGTCTTGACCAGCCGTCAGGGAACGCCATTTATAAATTACCGCCGGTAATCACTATGTTATTAAATACAGATGATTGTCCAGCCGTGACGTTTGTTGAGCTTAATATCAGCTCAGATGCCAAACCATCAGCAACAAAATTGTCATCACCGTCTACCAATCGATACCAGGTAATAGTGCCTGTCATGGCAACGTTAGCGCCTGTAATTGCATTTGATATCATCATTTCGCTTGCTGGTGTTTGAAATGATGGATCAGAAAAGGTTCCTGTTACCAAAATGTTGGTAAGCGCGCCCCCCTTTGGCGGAGGCGTGCCATCAAGCAAATAAAATCTTCCAGGTGTCGCGGCTGCATCAACACTGTCAGCAATTTGCTGTAATCGTTGATGAATAAGGTTTGTATTAAAACTTGGCATTGTTAATTCTCCACGACTTCAACCGCTAAAATTTGGTCCCATTTATCAAGCTCGAACCATTCATCTTCGCCGATAACTTGCCAAATTCTATTGTTGTATAAAATTCTGTCCCCTGCTGAATTTCTAGCAACGTCTTTTAAGTTTTCCTCTACCCAAATTTCGATAACTCGCTTATTAAAGTCAAGACCAAGCTCTTTTACTTGGGAGCGCTCGACGGGCTGGATGCTTCCTGATAATGGAATTGGACTAGAAAAATTTTGTATATCTAATCCAAGCTCATTCGTTGTTATTGATAGCAACTGTTGATATTGAAAGGCTTGTCTATTGATAACAGTTAACGCTAAATTTAATAGATTGCCACCGGGAAACATTACTCACCTTTTCCAACTTTATACGTCAAACTTGCGATAGCATAGCCTGAATCATCCAAAGGATTTTTATTCCCAAAACTTTGGTCACCAAGTTCCCCCCTTCCTGTTTTTCCCTCAGCAACCGCTTGCCTCACAGTGTTGACAAATCCTTTCCCTATTTTTGCCTGCGGGTTGTCGCGCCTGTATTTTCTTAATGCAATCGTTACAGGACTTAATGGTGGTGCCTTTAAATTAGCTATCGATTTTCTTAACTGCCCTGATATACGTAAACCCATTTTTTCCATGGCGGTTTCCGCTGTATCAGCGCCGTTTAGAATCGATTTTGACAACTGTTTTATTAGTGTTTTCCACTCGCTAATGTTATCTGTAATACCATTTCTTAACGCTGGCCTTGGCGGTATGCCAAGCTTAGTCGATCCAAATTCTTGTACAGCCATGACCCCAGCAACAGGTGTATTGTCATCGTATCGCGCAGACTCAAACCAACCAACGGCTAAATAGAGCTTATTAAGCTCTTCCATCCGTTTTTTAATTTCTTGTCTGTTTGATACCTTCTTGACAATTTTTATACGTTACCACCTGGGCCAAATACGCCAAATGCTTTTCTAAATCCTGATCTTTCAGGGCTTCCGCCAACATAAAGACCACCGGCAACACTAGCAGACAAAAGCGCCTGAAGCTGCAAACCATATGGGGTCAGGCTTAACCAATATGACCACTGGCTTGATCCGAAAGGTGGCGGCGTTAGGCTTACACTAACATTTTTTATCGATGCGCCAGTTACCAAGCCAACAGTATTACCGCTGGCGGCATTCTGACTAATAAAACACAAATGAGCTGTCATTAGATTTAATCCATATAATAGACAGTCATTTGACAAGCATGGATTATCTTCATTAGCGATAAAACACGTTGCCGTGTCGAAATACGCTTGCAATGTCGCATCAGGGAACAATGTTTCATCGGCAAACGCCGGGAACGTTTGTCTAAATAATGCAACATCAAAAATAACCATTACGCTACTTTCTCCTTGGCAGGCATGGCTCCTTCAGTTAATGGGGCGCTTTTGTCTTTTTCCGTCATATCCTTTGCCACTTTTTCAACTTCGTGGCGCGGGTCTTTGTCCAAAACAGTGATAAAGCCACGATCCTTGTGCTTTTGAAAACTGGTGCAAGCTTCGAGCGTTTTTAACTGATCGGCTGTTACTTCAGTTACCACACCTTTTGGGGTCACCAGTGCTTTATTAGCAATATTGGCGCCGCCATTAATTTTAACTTGGCCAACAACCACACGCGGGCCTTGATCGCGAACGCCTGGCTTGTTTTGAGTTTTGCGGTAAATCGTATAATTCTGTGCGTTTGATAATGTGCTAAGTACAAATGGCATGATTGACCCCTAGATACCAGTGAAACGAACAACAGCATAAGGACGTTTTAAGAATGCTCCGGCAGTAGCATTACTGTGTGCTTCTTCGTAGCTCTTAGTTTTCTGATCAACGCCTAATACTGTGAATTTAGTTGGCACTGCTTGAACCCAAGTACGCTGATCATCAGATCCAGATTCCTCGACGCTTTCAGCATACAGGTAAAAGACGTTTTCACCGCCATTTGCTCCATCAAGCTCTGGCGCGCTAATAACCGTCCAATTCGGATAATTTTTTTTCAGCCACTCATAAACTGAAACGCCAAAATCTGTTGTTTGCTGAAGAAAATCAATAGCCGCTGTTGGAAGACCCAAAATGATTGGTGCTCGCTGAGAATCAACAATTTCTCGCGTGCTCGTGCGCAATAGACTGGCGGCTGTAAGCAAATCATTAACGATTTCTAAAAATGTTTTGCTTGACCATTCTGTACCGCCACCGCCACCCGTCGCTACGGTAACATAGCCGGATAATGCAGGCTCGTTTAGAAATCCATAGGTACGATTTAAGCCGTTGTTGTAACCAAAAAATCCAACGGAATTACGCTGAATTTCTAACTCACGGGAAGATGAAGAACGTTTTGCATCAGCCGTATTAACGCGTATGCGTGCCGCTCTTGCCTCTTCTAATTTACCAACACTTAAGCCGCTCTCAAAGCGAACAATTGTTCTACGCTCAAAATTCACATTATAAGCGGATTGCTGAGTGTTGCCGTAATCAGTGTAAGTCGAAACTTCGCCTGTTCGTTCTAAGATAGGCTGCACCACTTCTTCATCAGCCCAATCGCCTTGGGTGACAATACCTAAAAATTCGTCAATGCGACGAACAGCGGTAACGTCTTCGACAAACCCAGTTAGCCATGATTGCAAATACTGTACGGGTGTCGTACTAGAAGGCGTGGTGATGGTTGGCGTTAGTGCCGCGTCTTGACCAATTTGCTCAGCAAGATAATTGCGGAAAGCCATCATTTTATTAATTGATTGGCCATCTAAGGCAATACCATATTTCCCCAAAAGATTGGGATTTTTGCTAACAGCATCGAGCGCGTTTTGTGCAAGCCGCACTTTACGCACCTGAGAGGGCAAAATACTTGATTTTTCTAAATGCGTCATTGGTAAGCTAAAAGACATGTTTGACCCCTTATGTTAGCTCAACGATTGCCAAACCTGGCGCTGGAATATTTCGGCGTACAATTTTAGCATTAGGGATTAATGTATGCCCTGCTAATGTAGTTGATGGATCTGCGGCGATACTGCCATCAGTATCACTATAAAAAACATTTTCACCAATGGCCGCGTCAGTTGTTAGCAAAACAATAATTCCTGATGTCAGCGTTACCAGCTCTACGTTGGTTTCATTGGGTAACACGATTGTAGGTGCAAGCGTGCCACCTGCTGCCGTACCTTGTAACGCGTAGGTGCGGGAATTTGCGAGAATACCGGCAAACGCCCCTGGCGTGTCTGCTGTTACGGCTAGATCATCACCGGCAACGTGACTAAAAGCACGACCAATGACATTATTGGCAGGGTCAGAGCTGCGCAAAATGCCAGGCTGACCCCGGCGAGGGCCATCAATAAAAATGTCACCAATGACACCCGTGGCACTAGTGAACTCTACAGTTGATTGAAATGGCATAGTTTTTACTCCTGTCCGGTGAATGCTTTATCTAATTCGTCAACACCTGACTGATGATCAAGACCTTGACTTTGGCTGTATGATACTGGCCGCGATGTTGGCATGACATGCAGAGCCGCTTTTATCGCCGATAACTCAGAACCCGCATCACATGGGATTTCTAGCTTGTCGGTGCCATACTTGGCAACCTCGGCTAGGGTCATGCTTGAATGATCGAAAGTACCCACGTGTTGACTAATTTTATTTGCTAAGCTGTCACGCTGGCTAATTTCATTCATCACGCTTTTAGCGTCCATTCCCGCTTTTAGCTTTGTGATTTCGTCTTCTAAGCTTTTGATTTTTTGGGTCATTTTAGCGTCCATGGCTTTTTCTTCTGGTTCTTTATCCATAGAATATTCGTCCATGTTTTCTTCAGATTCGCTATTGCCGGCACCCATATTTGATACCATTTCCATCATTTTCTGCATCATAGGAACAACTTGCTCCATAACTTTCATCATTTCTGCCATGGTCATGCTTTCCATATCCATGGACTTTTCTTCCATGTCTTGACCTTTTTCCATGTCTTGACCTTTTTCCATGTCCTTTGAATCTTCTTCTTTCATCTCCATGTCTTGACCTTTTGACTGAACAGCTTTATCTTTAACAGCCATTACCACACCCTCTTTATTGATCTTTATAGTTAATGCATCCATAGCAATAGCGTTATCGCCTACTGTTATTTCCATACGACTTTCAGGCACGCTTGCAAGATGATTACCACGTAAACGCCTTTGCACCACATTATAACGCTGTCCGTTAAAAGTTCCAGTCTCAAATTCATACACGCACGCATAACCTAGCGACAATTCATCAATGTCAGAATAATCTATGGCATTACCTAAAGAATCTGAAAATATTTTGATGTTGCCTTTTAGTTGGTCGGTATCCGCATCATAATAAAATTGCTCTCCAGTGGTGCCATGGATGCCTTTTTGCTCTGGCGCAACACCATGCTTTTTACCAATCATCGTATGCTCGATAACCCATGGCTTGAGCTTAAATGACTCAATCGTTTCTGGATCGCTTAATTCGCTTGGCGGCCTTAAAACATAATAGACTTCATCAGGGTTAGGCGCCCCTATCTCTGAGCCTAAATATTCATAAACACCGGCCTTGCTTAACACTTGGTCCCTGAATTCAACGAAACCATCATTATCAACATAGGGGACAGCCATTTAATTTTCTCCAAATTCCAAAACAGGTAACATAGTGCAACGGCAATTTATAGCATCACCAGGCAAGCCGCGCTCGCCGGTATTTTTATCAATAATTGGCGGATCATCTAGGCTAAAAATCTTACCGTTTAGCTCATCCCTGTGATATTTTCTTGGAGTTTGACCGCCACCAGTATGTACCCATTCAAAACGCTTTACACCAGCCTTTTCCATCCGTGCCGCGTTGAAATGATTGTATGCCTTTCTTGTTTGATCAAGTGCCAAGTTTTTGGCCTTGTTTAATATCTGCTTATTCCTTTTATCCAAATTATTATCGAGCTTTTTAATAATTCCAGATAATCCACCCTCATCCCTGCTTGTAATTGATCGGTATACCATGCCTTTGACTTGATTAAAATATTGGCTTGGTATGCTTTTTATCAACTCTACATTTTCAGAGACAATGGCTTTTAATTCTTCTTCTAAATCACCTGTTATAAAATCAGTCTTAATGCTTAGTCCGCCTGATAACTTTTCTAAACTGCTGTGTAATGATGACTTACTGTCTTTATCGACTTGATTTACCATTTGATTGGCAAATGGCTTACTTATTTGTGAAAATAATGAATCATATTTTTCTTCAAGTTGATTCATCAATATTCTAGATTGGCTTGATATACTCGCATCTTGTGCAAAGTATTTTCGAGCATCATCACTGACAAATAATTTTTTTACCTGACGATTAACATCATCAACCATCATCCTTGTTATTCTATCCAGTTTTTTAGCGTAACGGTTTTGTATAGATACACCTATTTTTAGCGCGCTACCTTTGAATTTTCCTTTTCTGTTTTTTGCCCATTGTTGACGTTTGTTAGTTAACAATCTCATTCTTAACTTCTTCCACATCGACATTTAAAGGGTCAAGGTCTGGCTCTATGCCTTCTGGCCTTTCGACTTCTTCTATATGACTATAACCAGACCCTTGGTCATTCCTTAATTTTGATCGAACGTCATAGGCGTCAACCGCTCCAAGATTGCCATAATTAACAGCCGTGGCACTTTCTTTTTGATTGATGTCTGCCTGCTCAGATGGCGATAATTCATAAAGCGGGCACCACTCATGATAAATTTCTATATTTCCTATAGCTGTCTTAATGAATGATCTTTCTACGCACAAATGATGCCTATCAAGCACTGATGATAATTCATTTCCTCTAATTGAGCTTAATTTTTGATTGTATGTTTTTATTTCGTGCTCGCCGGTTGATTGAAAACCTTTTGGGCTTGTTTGTATTAGCCTTGTCGCTGGCATTTCTGCTATCGCTGCAACTAGCTGGTATTGCGTCATAATTACGCTATCAAGGTCAGTTAGGTTAGTATCCAATTGTGTTAAATTTTCTTCTTTTCCTATCGCGTAAATACCATAATTATTTCTGAAGTTAATGATCTGTTTTAAGTTCTTCATAAATTGGCTAGGATTTGTCACTGCTTTTTCTAAATCCATTTGCAACGCATTTAAGCGCTTTGTCATTGTCAGCTCTGGTCCTTCGTTTGCCGTTCTTTCGGCGGAATAAACACGTTCATAAATTCGCTGTGTCAGTGGCACGCCTGCGTATTGATAGGCCGGTTTTAATATGTCGGGTAATTCGGGGCCACGTAATATAACAAAATGGCTTTTATGTATTCGCTTTCCGCTAACTATCCAAAATTCTGGATCATAAAAATTTTTACTTTCTGGACGCTCTACTGTGTCCCCTGTTAATTCAGGCACTACCCAATAGGGGTCAATCTGTGACATTCCCTTGTAACTACCTGGCGTTATGCCGTCAGGATTAAACGGTTTTTCATAATATTCAGGATCGCTAGAATCGACTAAGAATAATATGTGCCTAATGCCGAAAATATTCTTCATGGCATCAGCTTCAATCAGATTTTTTTTGACGTGATATCGTCTATCAATCCTTTCTATTTTTTTAATCAGACTTGGTTTAACTTCATCATCTGAATCAATGATAATGTCATAACCTGTTCTAACCGCGTCCTCACCTTTTGTATAACACGCTTTTAAAACAAGCCAATGCTGAGATATTAACGCGCACGCTTGAAAACCGATGAATGTTTGGCTGATGTACCAAGACAATAAATTATCATTGATTCGAGTATCGCCGAGTGTAAAAGCCTGCTTTGTTGAATCTATTGATACAGAGTCCATTGCAGAGTTGACAAACTTTTTTGGCTGATCGGCTAACCAACTATTAGCAATTTGCAGAATATTTTCTGAAAAAGAATTATCATCTTTATCTCTGTTTTTATAAAACTCTAAAATTTTAGATAGATTATCTTTTTCTTTTTTATCTTCTATTTTTTCCTTTTTTTTAGGAAAGAATTTTTTGATAAAATTAAGCATCCCAATCAACATCGAAAAAGCCTACATTGTTCTCATGCGGTGAATTAGCCATGATATAAGCATCAGCATAGTTTGTTGATTCTATATCGCGCTTCTTTAAATCTTTTTTTGATTCTACTTTCATTTTGCCATTGTTGTCTGTGTCCTTTTTGACAATAGTTAGCTCATAGATTAATTGTTGCAAATCATCTAAATCAGAGCTTATAGAAAATATTTCATCTTCTTCAAACTTTTCATTCTTTGTTACAGCGTTATAAGTGTTTCTAAATCTATCCGCTGCCAATGTCCATGATTGGTCTTTCAAGCTATGGAAAAAGTCCTTGTTTTTTATCTTTACGTCTTCAGTATCAATATAGTATTTATCTGGATTTGCTACACCAGCGTTAGCAATAAATTTGCTATAAGATACTTTTCCAGGTTCACCTTTTGATCTACGCTCTTCGTTCATCTCATTGAATTTAGAGCCACATAGGGCGCCAACGCCTATTGAATCATAATCTACTTCTGCGCCGAGTGCCAATGCTTTACTATAAACGCGCTTACAAGACTTCATTAATTCATCTTCTTTGGCTTTCCACTGATTACCGCTAACAGCATGAAAACCGTGAACGTATATTTCAGCGCACTTATCCTTGCCACTATCAGCAACGTCAAATCCTATTCGCTTCTTGCCGCTTGGCTCTATACCTAGCTTTATGTTCGCATCAATGGCAGCCATGACCCAAGATCGTTTAATGATAACGTTATCATCGTCAAGACGTGGCACACCAAGATAGATATGCTCGTATTCTTCATAATCTGCTTCTTTTAACCTGTTGATTGTCCTCAGCATTTTATCGCTGATGAATGGATTCTCATCATAGTTAATATGTCGAACAATGACCCCATTTTCAGGGTCATGCTTGAAATTTGTTTCAACGAAATCAGTTACTAGGTTTGGATTGTAAAGCAGCCAAATTTCTGATCCTTCTTTTCTGATCGTCGGCTCGATGACTTTCCACTGCTCCTTAGTTAGCCCGTCCCCCTCTTCAATCCATGCAATGTCGCAGCCTTCAAACCCTTTAATCTCATCAATATTCCTTTGGATTCCATAAAAGTAAAACTCTGACCCCGTCCTCTTATGCCGCAACACGTTATTTAAAATCGTGTATTCATTTTCGCACTTGTTGCGCCTGATTGTATCAACGAGAACGGTATAGACTGATTGTGATATTTTGTTTTGGAATTGGCGCATGCACAGGAACTTTACTTTATAGTGTCGCGATAAATGTATCGCTATTCCTCCTGCATCCCATGTTTTAGAAGATGATCGACCGCCTTTTAAAACTTTGACATCGGCTTTTGTTTTCCAGAATGTTTTTAAATTAGGGTTTAACTTCAATCGTCACCCTTCATCATAAAAATCATTAAAGTCTGGAGCTTCAGTAAAATCGACGGTAGACTCTGTTTTTTCAGCTAATCCTAGATCTCTTGATATCATCGTCTTATCAAGCAGCCCTACAGCCGCCGCGGTAAACTTTTGTTCATAGATTACTAACTCTATCCATTCTACCACCCTGACGTAATCCGCGTTTTCTGGGCTTTCGTCGGGGTCAAGCTTCTTGTATTTTGAAAAGGTCTTTTCACACATCCCAGCAAACACATAAAAACCGGCTTTTGTGAATGCCCTTGTTTTATTCGTTAACACTCTTTCCAATTTATGGTTTACGGTTTTGACTAATTCTTCTTGAAGTGGGTTGTCTTCGCAGTATTGGAAATACTCTTGAGCCTTTCTAAAAAGATCATCAGGCGTGAGCTTTTTTTTTCTGCCATTGGTTTTTCTTAATCGCCAAAGCGTATTGTTAGGTGCGAATAGACCATTTTCATCACGTTCATCTCTTACTTCATCGTCTTTTGTATCGGTCACTGTTTACCATCCAAAAAAAAGCCGGATGGCAGTCCGGCTTGGCGCAATTAATTATCGAAGAATATCAAAGGAAACAAAAATGAACATAGAACAGCTATTAACAATATGTCTTGAATATAACGCCAGGTTTTTAAATTGTCAAGGAATGACAACAACTAGGCCGTAGCCTGTTCCGTCTGAATTTGATGGCTGCCAGCTTGTTCCGGCTAACGTTAGTTGTGCCACGGCTGTGGTTTTGTCTAGTGCTTCAATAGTGCCAATGCTGTTATTTGAGGTATCGAGAAATTTAAAAATCATGACTGATAAATCCATGTTGTGTTGTGGATGATGATTTGCGGTACCAGACCAGCGGTTTTTCTCATCTGAATTTCGATAGTGACATCTGTGAGATTTGGCAGTGGTGTTAGTGTTCTTTGCCACTCGATACCGTAAATTCCGTTTACTGTTTGCGAATCTTCGCTGATAAAATAAATCTCGCCCACATGAGAGGGGTCAGGCCCAGCATAAACACCTCTAACTTGAACCGTGGTCAAGCCTGCTAATCCTGATTTCGTATAACAAGTTTTTACAAAGTTAAACGAATTTTTGACGCCATCGTGGCTAAACACTCCAAGCTCAAGCCAATCATTACCAATTACTTCTTTTGAGCGAACGCTTGTATGGTCTGTGTTGGGTGGCTGATAGCCATATCCCATGCATGGCACGCCCATATTAAATACCCCACTTGTCAAAACGTAGCTTGTACTTGTAACCAGGGTTTAGGCCAGTGACAGCGATTTTAAAATCAATGACTATGCCAAGCTCGGGTTTCCACGATCTATCCCCGGCAGCAAGGTCTAGCGTGTCAGCAAAGGGAATGTATTTATCGGCATCACCAACGCGTGCTTCTCCGCTCATAACGCCGGTAACGTCAGTTACTGGGACTTCGTTTTCATCGTAGAAATTAACGCTAATGTGGGTCCAGGGCTGCGTTGTAGCGTTACCCATTAATACTGGCGTGTTGTTGTCTGCCTCGGTTCTAAAACCTACTGTTCGTATGACTGTTGACATGATAAAAACCTCAAGTGAGAGATTTAATTATACCATGTTTTGACTATTTTTTACCTTTGATTCCATTTCTTTTTTGTCGCGCTCTTGCTTTAGTATTTCTATTTCTATGTTAAGTTTTTCTTCTGTTAATTTTAGATTACGTTTTTCAATAATGTGACGGCGCCACTGCATAAAAGAGAGTGCCAGAGCTGTGATAATACCTACCAGGCTTGCTATTGTGCCAATGTTCTCAGCGATAAAATCTTGCATTGTTGCAACCCCTATAATAGCAACCCCTGTACTCACTACCTGAGACGATCTAGGGTCATTTACTACGGCTGTTACAATGTCCTTTACCGTGCTTAATGCAATCTCTTTTGCGGCGTAAGCGCTCATTTTTGTGTCTCAAATAGGTTTCTAATGTGGTGGAAGTAGCTTTCAAAAAAATTAATACGAAAAACAAAATAGCTATCACTCTGTGGTCTGTTAAGGTTTCCACGCCTGGCCCTATCCCCTGTTAAATTGGGGCGCGATATGATTGCAATGATGATAGCTATCAAAACGTGGTAGGCATTATAAAAAGTCAAGCTTTGATAACTGATCCACATATGATAGCCGAACGCATGAGAGAAACAACTAGTTAACGTCAAAACCTGTATGATTACTTGTTTTTTTGATACTGGCCTTATTGCAGATATGAGAATGATAATTAGTAAATCGAATAATGCTGAAGACAGGTAATATAATGCTTGGCGGTCGAATATCACAAATGTGATTAATATGTGATGAAGTATTGAAAGGTAAGCGTAAACGGCTGATGCTCTAATGTAAGACGTTTTAGACTGCGCTGCAACGAACAGCGCAATCATAAACCAAAAATAAACTACCACAGTTATTGGGGAGGCTTTATTGGGGAGGCTTGGGGCGCTTCTTGCCATCGCCGCCTGCTTCTTGTTGGTCGTCTACTGGAACAGGCACTGGGTCTGCTGTTTCTTCAAGCGTTGATGGTCCTGAAGGCTCAGACGCTGAATTAAATTGAGGAGGATCAATCGGTTCGCTAATTGGGTTAATTTTTAGTGTTGGCATTTCATTTCCTCTTTTGTAAAAAAAGTAAAAATGTTATTTTAATACATAATGCTGATACATTAAATCAATTTTATTAAATGATTCATTAAGAAAACTGATCAACAACTCTTCCATAATGACAGGCTTGTCTCTTGGGTGAAGCGTTGTGAGATAAACACCCGTGTTATTGCATTGAATCGTTATCTGATAAAATTCATCATCTTCAGCGTATGATTCAATAGTAACAGAAAAATCATGCTTAGAAAAATATTCACTTAACTGATCAAATAATTCTTTCATTACTTATTCCATTTTAAATAATTTTCTCTGCCGAGATGATAGAATGGAGTAGGATCAATGTAATCCTTGATTCTTTCTTTACTGTACATTTCTAAATGTATGTGATTTTGCATTGGCTTGCTGTCGTCAGGATAACGCGATGAAATATCTTGAACTATTGCAAATAATTCGCCCTCTTTTACAAAATAACCTAATTCAACATTAGGTATATTTTCAACGTAAAAAAAACGAAAAACATAGGAATGGTTATCTTCTATTTCAACATAACGGTAATGAGTATCACCAAAATAAGGATATCCAATTTTAGTTATCTTGCCCGAAATAGGAGACTCTATCATGGTTCCAGGATTACATTTTAGATCTATTCCTTTGTGATATCTAGTGCCACGCCTGGCCATAAAATGCCCGTCACCAGCCTTGTCCGATCTAATCGGCATTGAAAATATGCTAGTCATCGATGTCACCTTGATTGCTTGTTATTAATAATAACAATGTTTTTGCTAATAATTTAGCATCAACTATTGATTCAATAATAATAGTGTCGGATTCTTGATTTATATAAACTTCCCCTTCCTTTCCCACTTTTATTTCCACTGCCATGCTTGGACGGCCAGGGTCAAAATTTAATTTCATGATTGGATTATTCATTGCTAGACCCCTTGATATTTTCTGCAATTGATAAAAGCTCTTCAACAAAAACATCTATATCTATTATATCAGACATATAAATTGAATTGCTTGCTTGCTTTATTTCTATATATCCATTGTTTGATTTTATTTCTATTTCTCCATCATTACTATTTGATAGTGTAACGCCTATTCTATGCATCTTTCCTCCTCTTTTGATTGGTGCGCGTGAAAGGAATCGAACCTGAATCATCTCGATTATGAGTCGAGCGCTTTACCTTTAAGCTACACGCGCATTTTTTAAGCTTTTTTACCGTGTTTTTTTGCCCTGTTTTCTCTTTTGTGGTCTTCCCTTGTTTTGTTGTATTCTATTTTTTCTTTCATTGCTGACATAATGTCATAGCCTAGTTTTATCGATAAAACGATTATTTCGCTTATTAGCGCGCTATAATAAATGGTTCTTGTAACTCTATCACTTGGATAGAGATTAAACATAACAACAAATTGTACTAAGTAAAAATGCTCACCAATAACGCCATTAACGTCTATATCTTCTTTCGTGACATCATTAGGATTATCCAATAAATGACCAACAGAATAATTTAGACATTCTTTACCGCCATAATCTAAAACTCTTATAAGCGCATCAGCAAGTTCAACCTCCCCCATTTTTCTATACGGCAAATGGTTATCCATTAAATCTTTTCTTTCTCCTTCTGTTGCTTCTGCTATTTCGGTTACAACCAACATCAAGACCGATTCTTCTGATCTTGCGTTATCCCACCAGCCAATCTCCTTATTTTGTTTATATATTTCTCTTGATAGCTTATTTATTTCTATTTCTAACTCTTCACCGTAAATCATTAATCACCTTTTTTAATAAATTTTTAACGCTATCGGAAGTAGCAATGGTTTTTGATGTAACCCTATCATAGCAAATCCATCGCTGATTACTCACCATGCCTTTCATTTTTGTTATTGCCATTTTTTCTGGCAAACTATTCATTAAATCTTCCAGTGTATCACCAGTGCTAGATACATTTACTTTATTTTCTTTTTTATTTTGAGATTCAAAAAAATTCATTTTGGTATAATCCTCCTTAGCGTTGATGTATAAGAAGTGTCAATTGGATGGCAAAATAAATCTTTACCCTTTACATACATGTTCCTTGATTCTAGTTCTTTTTTTGTTGGGATCTCTGGCGGCTCAGCATAAACCATTACTTGGTCATTCCATTTTTTAAATGCATATTTTGCCTTTGAATCAATGATATAATACTCACCAAACAAACACGCTAACACATACGACTGACTATCAATATATGTCGATATGTATGTGTTTTTTGTTCCATTTCTTATTTCTGCAATTTTGTTTCCGTCTTTTTCACTTACTTCATGAAATAATTTAGGATATCTTGTATTAAGATTTTCAATAATATCATTAGTTAAACTATAGAATTTAAATTCAACCATTTTAACACCATCAATGACTTCTTTTATTTCTGCTTTTACAGCGTTTTCAGTGATTTCTTCTAATTCGTCAACTAAGATATCTGGATCATCATTGATATCTGCCTCACATTCTTCCTTTTCTTTGGCTTCACGCTCAATGCGATGTAGCTCAGCATTAAGTCTATCATCTTCGTACTTCTTGTGATCGGAAATGCGTGACTTAACGATTGCCTGGAATGGATCAGATTCTTGGTTAACTAACTGCTGAGCATCATTGAATAGGAATTTGTATTCTTCAGCGTTATCTCGAAGATATTTGAGGTTATGAACAGCACGATCAATCACTTGATTGATTTCAATCTTCCATTTAGCGAGTTCTTCGCTTACCGCATTGGCCAGGCTTTCAATAGTGCGCTTGTTCTTCATTGCGCCAGTCCAATCAGGCTTAACATTGATAATGCTTTGCACATACATCGGCGCAATCTTGGCATTGCACTCAACAAGGTGAATCTCTAAATCTCTTGCGGCATCTTCAATAATTGCCTGCTTTTTATCTTCTTTAGCCTTCTTCACCTGCTTCTCACCATGGCTTTGCATCTTCTGAAGTACGCCATCCATTTCCTGAGCAACTTCTTCAAACTGAGAGTAACTAACGAACTCTCCGCGAACCTTGGCAATCATATCCTTCAGGCTGGCGCGAGCTTTTTTAACATCCTTGTTTAGCTTGTCTTTATCTGCAAAATCTTGGTCTGTTTCAAGCTTCTTATTCATTTCAGTTTCAGCAAGTTCTTTGACCACCTGAAGACAACTTAAGATATTGGTGATGATCTCAGTACCAATTACCTTGTAAGTTATTACAGGGAATGAGCATTGACCAGCAGTAACTTCTTGCTGCTTTTCTTCTGGCTTGTAATTTTTCATATCAGCTTCAAAAACCTCCCAGCCATCAATAACTTTTTTCATTCGCTCAGGAACAGAAACATACTCAAAGTCATAGCTGTTCTCTTCTGTTCCGTCTGAAACACGGAAGTGACAGACTGAAGCGCCAGATACGAAAAGCTGGTGCTCAACTTGAGGCCAATGCGTATCAGGAAGATCAGAGTTTGTTTCGATGTACTCAATCAACGATTGATTGAAAAGCTTGTGCTCAAATATCGCATCTTCAAGCATGGTCACGCCATCAAATGAAGCGGCAATAAGTTCCCAATCTTCACTGACAGCCGTTGCCGGGTAAAGCTCATCACCAATCATTTCTTCAACCAGTGGGCGAGCAGCAGCTTCAGCAGCATGGCCCTTATCAAAAAGCGCCTGCTTGTGAGGGGTTATTTCTTCAAATACGCCTTCACATTTTTCAACAAGAAGCTGAGTACGACTTTTGTACTTTGAAAGCCCCATCATTGCAGAAGCATCAGAAGCGGTAAATTTTTCAGCTCGGAACTCATGCCATTCTTTACTACCTTGAACAAGTTTTACTATTTTCATTATTTTATACCTTCGATTTGGTTACGCTGATCATCAGTTAAAGTATGCCCTTTGCTTTCTAATTTATTGATCAGGTTTTCCTTTGTTATTTTCCCTGATTCAACACCTTTAAGCCACTTAGTCCAATTTTTAACAAAAGCACTATCTGGATAAAACTTAAAATCATGAAGCTGCTTGTTTTGTTCCTCTTGCTGCTTACTTTCCATATATGAAGGAATTCGACCATCAATATCTTCATCAGCAGTTGCAATGCCAAGCGCACCGGTAATTGTGTAGCGTCGGAGATATGTGACTGTTGATGCAGTTGCTTGAATGTTGTTTTTATTTCCTGTTTGGTCGGCCACGGCAGAAAGCCGAACCCGCTCACTATGCCCATTAACATGAGTGACAATACAAGTCACGCAGATTGAATGATCATCTTGCGATTGCTCCCACCGGACAGACAAACCATTTTTTTCCAAGAACGGTCGAATCTGAATCATAATGTCATCAAGTGGAGCGTACTTGTAAGCCGTAGGAGATACGCCGGGCTTTTTACTCTCGTAGTAAACTTTTTTCTTTTTCTCAATAACTGGTATTTCAGACTGAAATGAAGCAAGAGCAATAAAGTAAGACTCTTTAGCCTGCTTAGCTTCCCATCGTTCTTGCAGTTCCATGAGCTTTTCAAGCTGCTCTACAGCTCCATTATTCTCAATAGCAATCTGCATTAGTTGCATTGGAATAATTGATTCTTGATTTTTTTGTACTTGCTGAGTACTTTTAATAATATCTTTTTTATCTTTAATAATTATTTCCATATTATTTTCTTCAGTCATTTCTTGCACCTTTAGCTTTCATATAGTTTTTAAATATTCTTTGGCTCTCTATTTCTCTTTTTTTCTTCTTGTATGCCAAATAGCGTTTTTTATTGTCTTCTGACAGTGATTCAAAACAAAAACAATTAAACACGATCATTGGGCCAAACCCCTGTTACTTCCTTGTGTGCTAAATCTCTCGCGCCATTTGTTAAAAGATCTTGCAGGCACATGAACGCTTCTATCATTTTATTGTTTTTTGTAGCCTTTGATATTTTTATCAATGCTTTTTCTAAATCGTTAGGTGAATCACTTTTGTGCTGTAGATATTCTATAATATCCATCATGCCGGATTCTGTATCAAGCAACATGTCTTGATAATCTAAAATTTTAGATTGTTCTTCTTGTAGTGATCCTTCACTAAATAATTTGTTTTGTTTTTTTTCATAATCGCGCAATGCAATAACGTTAGAATCACTCATTATTATCTATTCCATCTATTTAGAATTAATCACACAAGAAACAACACCTTTAATTATACCACTTGGTGACTTTATTTTTACAAATGCACCAGGTAATACTTTTTTATAACGGCAATAGCCAATCTCTCCGCTAATTAAAATAACTAGATAATTTTCCATTTTGGATAATCTCAATATTGAATTTCAGCTGCATATATCTTAAAGGCCTCTTGGGAGGCCCTGATCTTCTATGCTAGCCGTAGCCGTAGCCGTTGCCGTTGCCGGTGCCGTTGCCGTCGCCGGTGCCGTTGCCGGTGCCGTTGCCGTAGCCGTTGCCGTTGCCGTTGCCGTTGCCGTCGCCGGTGCCGTTGCCGTTGCCGGTGCCGTTGCCGGTGCCGTTGCCGTAGCCGGTGCCGTTGCCGTAGCCGTAGCCGTAGCCGTTGCCGTAGCCGTCGCCGTATCTTAATTGTTTATTCAGCTTCGACATCGGGAGCCCCCTCTAAATCATTAATACATTTTTTTGAAAGCTCTAATATTTCTATAGCTTCGAGCCAAATAGATTCTATTCTAGGGCATATTTTCGAAGTTCCTTTTATACCGTATTTCGCTACACCACTTAGACTTATAGATTTGGCCGCCGACCAAAAATACATCCTCCTGGCATTTATCAAAATTACTTCTCTCCCTGATTTTTTTTTAAGCTCTCCATACCACACTCCAGCGCTATAGGTTCTTATAATCACTTTCTTCCCAATAAATCCGCCAAAATTATCGTTTTGGTTTTCTAAAGTTTTTAAAAAATTTTCAATTTCGGAAATATTCATCATTTCTCCTAGATTAGTTTTTCACACATGATTTCTGCCATTTTTAGCGCTAGCTGTTTTCATTTGTCATCAATCGATGTAACAAATTATTTGACATTATTGCGTCATTGTCAAATACTTTTAGCTATGAGGTTTACATAGAGAATAACTAACACATGAAAAGTAAATTTGCAGTTGCCATCGAAATGGCATTGATTCGACACCAAAAAAAGAAGATCTGGCTTGCTCAAGAATTAGGCATCTCTAGACAAATGGTTAGCAGAATGTTGAACGGCAAAACAGAAATAACAACAACACGATTAGATGAAATCGCGCAAATACTAGAGATAAAAACATCAGAATTGATAGCGATGGCTGAATGATGAATTTTATTAGCGTAAAAAATTGGTCAGAATTACAGCACTACAAAGACCGATCACCCCCATGGATTAAATTGCATAATGCGCTACTCGATGACTATGCATTTTGTAATTTAACGGACGCCAGCAAGGCTCATTTGCTTGCTATCATGATGCTAGCAAGTCGCACCAACAACAAAATCCCCGCCGATCCTGACTGGATTTCTCGCAAAATTGGGGCAACTGACAAAATAGATTTAAAAATCCTGATAGATAGCGGTTTTTTACAATCAGATCAATCACTTACACAATGCGAGCATGATGCTAGCATGATGCTACAGACAGCGGAGCAAAACGCTATAGAGAGGAGAGGAGAGGAGAGCAGAGCAGAGCAGAGCAGAGCAGAGGATATCGACAAGAAAAAAACGAGAAAACCGGAATCATTCAAACGATTCTTTGAGTTATACCCGGACAATAAAAAGGGGGGGACAGACTCAACAGCGTGGAAAAAAGCAAAATCGCTTAAACTCAGTGAACACGATTTTGAATCAATGATAATCGATATCGAAAAACGTAAATCACTATGTCCATCATGGTATGAGAAATATGCGCTTGGCATAACTCGCTACATGCAAGAAAAATTTTGGTTAACACCAATCAATCCAGACAATATTATTTTAGAAAATGATAATTCCGCTGATCACAAACAACATGACAAAACCAGAAAAGAAGAAATAAGCCAGGCATTATCAGATATTCGTGATTTAGATTGGTAATAATAAAAAATTGGAGAAACAAAAATGCAATGCACTAAAGAGCAATTTTTAAAAGATGTTGAAAACCATTCAATGGAAATATTAAAAGACGATGGACTTTATCGGCATTTAAAATTCACGAATGGCGGTTCTCAAGTTTACAGATTTGATTTAATTACATGGCCTGGGCACTTATGTATTTGCCAAGACATGGGCACTTATGTTTTTTCTAAACAGCCAGATATGTTTGATTTTTTCTATGATGGCGAAATTGCCATCAAACCGTCTTATTGGTCTGAGAAAGTGCAATCTCAGTGCAAGCAATCTCATATAGAACAATATAGCAAAGAGCAATTAATCGAAAACGTTTGGTATTGGTTTGAGAATTATTTTCAATTTAAAGACGATGAAGAGAAGGCGGCAGTCAAAGAAGAAATCAACAAAGAAGTAATAAAATCTTTATCCGGATGTGAAATCCGAGATTATGACGTGGTTGTTGGCTACGAAAGCAGCTTTGGACATGAGTTTTTAGATTTTTTTGAAACTAGCAATCAAGAATACTCGTACCACTATTTGTGGTGCTGCTGGGCTATTGTTTGGGGTATAGGTCAATACAATAAATCAAAAGCCAACAACTAGGAATATTATTATGACAGTTTTAAAAATTAGCAAAAAATTGTTATGTCCTTACTGCAATGCAGCCTTTGGACGAAATTTTGAAATAGATTCTCTTTACTACAATCCTCCTGAAATTGCTACCTGCTGTGTAGAGGAAGGAGGGTGCGGTAAATACTTTGTTGTTTATTTTGATGTTACAGTAAACATAAACACCTCAAAGATTGAATTATTCGTGGAGAAACAAATCCATGATTCATGGATTATAAAAATCTAGATCTGCTTTATATTGACAAATTAGATATATAATAAAAAGGAACACAAAAAATGAATATCGACAACCTTAAATTATTGAAGCAAGGGCTTGAAGATAATTTCAATAGATTTGAAAAACATTTCACAATGGATTTTCATAGAAGCAAAGAATCTGAGAATGGTTATGGCTTGGATGCAGTCGAATTTAAAAGCAAGACCGACAGTGGTTCTCACGGTTGTTTGCTTGGCTTGGCCCCGCTGCTTGACATTAAAGAGCTTGAGCCGGTAGAGAGCGATTATGGATACGAGAGTTTAGATTTTAATTCGTATTGCGGTAGGGTTTTTGGTATTGAGATAATATCGGACCCTATTTGGGATTATTTATTTGGTGGGTATTGGGTGGATTACGACAACACGCTGCAAGGCGCAATCAATCGACTAGAAAAAGTGATTTCCGGAGAAGTCGCAGAAGGAGATGCAAAAACTCTTTTGCCTTGGATTGATCGCGAACGATGAATAAAATTCTGTTAAAAATAAAACAAAATGGCGAATTAGTGCCCGCTGATGAATTAAGTAATGAGCTTGTCAAAAAGTACAAGCCTGGAACTATTGTCAGTGTTAAGGTCACTTCGGGGAGCGCTCGCAGTGTCGAGCATCACCGCAAATTTTTTGCACTGCTCTCAGTCACTATGGAACACTGGAATCCTGGGGACCGGATGGTGTCTACGGCTGAGCAAAACGTTCTTAGATCGTTCTGTCAGTGGATTCATAGCCAGGCAGGGACGACACAAGAGCAGAATGCAGCCATTCTCCAAGCGTGTGCGACGTTTTTAGAAGAAATTAATACCAAACGTAAGGGGGGAGGGATTGGTGAACCTGAGGCGTCTATAGAGTCGTTATTGGAATGGGTCAAAATGGGTGTCAATCATGCCAAGTTGATACGATGCCCGGACGGAATAAGGAAGATTCCCAGATCGATTTCATTCTCAAAAATGTCTCAGGAGGATTTCGACGAGTTTTACAAATCCGCTGTTAATTTATGCTGGCGCTATGTTCTTTCTAGCGTTATGCATGATCAGCGCGAGCTAGATGACGCGGTTAATAAGCTACTTAATTTTTAATTGGTGTAAATTATGGATGAAGTTATTTATTACTCTCACGTTGAAGACGATTTTTCAAACTCTAGTGAAGACATAGAAGAAGCGGCTTTGAATGCACTTGAATATTATCTTGAATATTATGGAGAAGAGGAAAGAGAAACTGTTGAGGTTTTAACATTATTCAAAGGATTGTCTGTTAGGCAAACTTTTGATAAATATCTATCTGTTAATTCGATTATTGATGAAATGCAAAATTTAGCGTTTGAATATTGCGGTGAGTATGCAGAAAAATATCTTGATGATGTTTCTGAAGAGCAGAAAAAGGAATTAGAAAATTTAATTATATCGTGGGCAGAAAGGCATGGAATAGAACCAGACTGGTGCATGGTCGAAAATATCGAAGAGATAAAGTATAAAATCCCTGACGACTTTGATAGAAACTAAAAAAGGAAAGTAAAAAATGAACATTAAAAACCTAGAGATACTTAAGCAAGGGCTTGAAGATAATTTTGATAGAATTCAGTATCGTTTTAATATGGAGCAATATAGATCTGTTCATACTGTTTCAGTCTTTTTTCCTAAAAGTTTCAAAAGCAAAACAGACTGTGGTTCTCACGGCTGTTTGCTTGGCCATGCTCCATTACTTGGCATCGAAGAGCTTGAGGCTTTAGCGGGTGATTTTTTACATGGTTCTCTAGATTTCCAAATATATTGCGAAAGGGTGTTTGGTATTTATGATCATAATTTTATTTGGAAATATTTATTTGCGTCTGAGTGGGCTGGATACGATAACACCCTACAGGGATCGATCAATCGCCTAGATAAAGTAATTTCCGGAAAAGTGACAGAAGAAAACGCGGAAGAGTTTTTGCCTTGGCGTAGAGGGTAATAAAATGGTTGCGTTTGTCACATGTAGTATTATTGTTAGTTGTTTTTTGATTTTTTTAAGAACAAATGATGGTTTTATCATTATGCTTTGCGAGTATATTATTTTAATAGTAATTTTTTCCTTAGTAACAGGGTTAATTAAATTATGAAGCTTTTGAAAATTCTATCAAAGATCGGCAAAGGCATTGTTAAAGAAGTACTGCCAGGCTCTAACATTATAGAAGCTGTTAGCAGTGTACTTTCTACGCCTATTGATGACAAATCAACAGGCCATGACATTTTAGAAAAAATAGGCGAATTACCGGAAAGCGAGCAATCGAAACTTCTAGCGTTAGAATTCGACATAGAGCTAGAGCAATTAAAACAAGAGCATGAGACGGTTAGGGCAATGTTCCACGCTGATACCGTGCAAAAGCACACCACAAGACCAAAAGTTATTTTATTTTCTTTTTATATTTTTGCAGCTTGTACTATTGCTATAGTGGCAGGCTGGCTATTTGCGGTATTAACAGGTAATAGCGAGATGGTAAAATCTATTCAAGAAGGTTCACTATGGGTCGCAGCGATGCTGTCTCCTGTTGTTATATGGGTGAACCGATATTTTGGAATACTTAGAGATGAAGAAAGGACGCGACTTGAAGCTCACCAAAATGCATTGCAGCCAAAAAATACAGCATTGCATACAATCGCAAAGAGAATAATAGGGGGTTAAATGGCTATAAAGGTTAAGAATTTAAAGTTTAAGCCAGTAGATACACCGCCTTGGTTAATGCCTCTGGAAAAGTGTAAATGTGGTTATGGCGAAGGATTTTATTGTAGAGGTTATAAAGACAGCAGACATGAATACAATCCACATATTTGTGAGGAGAAAGCCACCGCTTTAAAAGGATCAGATAGAGCGCCAGTAGCGGTTATTTTTAGTCATATCGATGGTCGAAGGGTTGTTGTTAGAACCGGCGGAAAAGAGCATAGCTTCACGTACAAGAAATACGGTGATAGTTCTAATGCATTTAATGCTGCGATTCAATCTTGTAAGCCAGAATCAGACTTATTTAGTTAGAGGATTCAATGTCAAACAGCAAAAAAAAGTGCAGAAGCTGCAATAAATATTTTTTAGCATCAAGCGGTATACTCGCGCCGCTTGGTTTTTTTCATTCCGACGAATGCCGCTATAACTATTTCATCAAAAACCAACAAAAAGTTATAGAGCAATCAAATAAACTAGAAGATAAAAGAATAAAAGCCTGGCAAAAAGAAAAGCGAAAAGAAATTAGAACAAGGAGTGATTGGTATGAAATACTCCAAAAACTAGTTAACCAATGGGTTGTGCACGTAAGAGATAAGGGAAAGCCGTGTTGCACGTGTGGCACAACAAAACCAAATATACAATATGATGCCGGACATTTTTTCACGAGAGCGGCAAGGCCGGATATAAGATTCGAGCTAACAAATATACATAAGCAATGCTCTGTAAGATGCAACCAACACGGGTCAGGCATGCGGAAGGAGTACACAGAGTTTATTAAACAAAAATATGGTGAAGCCCATTTGAAATGGCTTGAAGAGCGTAAGCCTTTACTTAAAGACCAGTTTAAAGAAATTGCCGATATAGAAAGGGAGTGTCAAAGATACCGGCAATTATTGAAAAAGGCAGGGATTAGGTATAGGGTTTAATTATTTTCTCTATCACCATTTTAAGCATGGAAATTAAATATTGCGCATTTTCATATTCAATGTCTTGAAATGTTCGCTAATTTGTTTAAGATCCATTTCTCATACCTTCGGCGTAGCAATACGCCTCATAGTAGGTTTTGAATTTATAATCATTGGATACCAATGATCTTGCATTTTTTATTTCTATATCTTCTATTTTCTTTTCTGCTTTAATCTTGTTTTTATTTCTTGCGCTGGGATTTTCAACAATTCTAGTATTTATTATTGTGTTTGGCCCCTTTTCATCTATCAAACGAATTTGTTTTTTTTCTTTTATCGCGTCATAATTAAACAGCATTTTGTATATAACATGCAATGTTCTATAGCGAACACCGTTTAACTGAAGCTCTTTGTTATTTATTTTTTTATTATTAAGCTTGTTGGTTTTTTTTATTTTTGAATTAACAAAATGGTGTTGTGGCCTTTTCTTCCAAAATAAATCGCCGCTTTCACTGTCATAGCGAAAGCATTCGTTTAGATATTCTTGTTCAGGTAACATTAAAATGTGACTCCTATTGTTGCCACTATAGCGTTACCAAAAAGCAACAACCTGGCGTTTACTCTTTGGTACGCTACTTTAGCGTAAGGTGCAAGCAATGGCAAAACGCGCTTTGTGCAATCTTCAGGGTCAGGCTGAAGTATGTTTTCATAGCAATATCCGTATGACGCGCCATACAGCACGCCAAAATATTTATTATATTGCCAATCTTTCCCTATAGCCGCTGTTTCTCGGCTAAAAGAATTGTCAAAATATGCAGCAAAATAGTTATTGTATCGTATTGCTACTAACTTGTTTTGTTCATTTTCATATCTGTAATTGATATGATAGGTTTTGACACCCGCTATCACTTCAACATCTGCGATAGTGTTAAATGACAATAGAATCAATAATAAAGTTAAAAGTTTCATAATTCATTCTCATTTAACAGTTTGTTTATTTGTATCTGTGTATTAAAAAATTCAATTCTATCTTTGTATTTTTTATATATAGAATTACCATATTTTGTTGCTTTCACATCTACGCATCGACGGTTATCTATGTTTTTGGTTTTTGTTATCAGTTGTTTTTTTTGCATTCTGCTAGTTATGTTTGTAATCTCAGGCGGAGAACATAACAAACTATCACATAATTGAGTCAAGTTAACTGTTTTATTAGATGATAATTCATGTAAAATCAAAAATTGCATGATGGTGATATCATCTTCATATAGAATATGATTTAAATGCGATTTCAATTTATTGGTGCTGTTGAAGATATTTAAAATAATTTTCATTTTTTTATCCTTTTTATAAAGTAAAGTCCGCTAATTACAGCGGCATAATTTTTTAGTGTATTTCTAGCAGTATCGATTAGCCCTCCTTTTCAACAAATTCAATAAATGTCATTTCGACCTGATCCCTATAACCACGGCGGGACCAGTGGTCATTTACGGTATCAAGCGCATGCTGCTCTGTGATGCTGTCGTACAGAGCTGCCATGACACGAGGGAGGACGTCGTCTTCTGTAAACTCTTTCGCATCCCTTTCGAGCTGTAAAGCGTAGCTGCCGGGGCAGCCGAAAAGCGCTAGGGGACAACGTTTTTCTTTTTCGATTGATTTGCAATACTGCTGTACTTTTTCAGCATTTTTTTCGATTGAGCCTGGCGCAGTGAGCAAAGGGACGCTTTCTGCGTCGCTATCAATAAAAAACGCGAAACCATTACAGGCGTTTATATTGCGCTTCTCATCTAACGATGAGACTAGGTATTTAAACATATCATTAGGATAAACGTTTGTTATTAAAACGTTTTTTGGATCGAGATTAAAAATTGTAGGGTTATCACGTGGTGTAAGAAAATCCCAAGTTTTAAACGGGAGGGATTTTTCTATGTGCTTTCGTAAACGTTGCGCGAATTGAGTATCTATACGTTTTTTTATAAAGCTTGTTTCTTTTGACGATAAAACATAGCTTAATCTATCCATTTTTATGTCAGCATGCGCGGTTGCGCATTTAACATTGTTGTCAGTTGGCTTGCTAAGCACGTCTTTAAAAAGTGACAAAAAATTCTCAAAAGCATTGCTTTCTTCAAAATTTATTTTCAAAGACTCAATAATTAAAGACCTGACACCTTCTGATAGCGCGTAGTCGTGCAACGCGCTAAAAACGTCTTTTATGTCAGTGCGATTTCTGATTGCAAAATGAAGGTTTTTTATTACATCAGTTTTAGTAAAAATATTGTGAACTGTCATGTTAAAGTACATGTTATTAATTCCTTTTATTAATTAATTAATGAGAATGGTATTTTTCAATTGAATCAAAAGAGCACTCAATCCACGCGGTTGACGCGTTACACACGTCTCCACGGCTCTGAAACCATATAGCGCGGTTGGCTGGCGCTCCTTTATAAGCCTCTTTTAAAAAAGTGGGCTCTTTTCTGTTTAAATCGGTGAGGTGGCTGCCGTCTAGGCCCACCCAGTGACGGGCGTTAGGCCCGCATTCGTCTACAATCTCAGAGGGGACATAGCTGACAAAATCCTCGTGAGTGGCAAAGCATATAGCGTCGCCACTAATTTTTTTTATCTTATTTTCAAAAATTAAAAACACGTCGCCATTTTCATCCATCCCTGTCCCCCTAAGGGATTTAGGGTTTACGATATGAAACTTGTCGCTTGGCAGGTTCTTATAACGATAATACGGGGTTTCTACTAGCTTCAATCGCTTGCCAAAAAATTCACAAGTAACGTCTCTTGGCGGATGCTGTATTGGGCCGTAGCCCAAATAAAAATAATCCCCTTCCTCGCTCTTGAGGACAGGGTGTCCAGCGGACATGCCTTGGCGCGTGTGGACTCGAACCACTTGCGGCTCAAGACCGCGAAAAATGGTTGGCCCGTGAGCTTTTTCTAAGATCTTTTTTATTGGCGTTTTGATGAACTCAGCAAGTGTCAGATCAGTGTATTTTTGTTGAGAGCCACTTTTCGATTCGATGTAAATCTTTTGGGTGTCTTTAAGAAAATGTAACATTTTTTAATTCCTTTTTGCTTTTCTTGGGCGTTTGAAAAAGCCGAAACTTTCATCTTTTTCTGACTTTTCCACGTTTGCCGTGAATGAAATTTTATCGCCTGGTTGAAGGTCTTCTACTATTAGTGATTTAGGGACAGTACCATAGATCCTAAACCCTTTTACGCTTTCTACTAACATCATCATGATTCTTGAGTTGAAAGCGAACCCTTCCTTCCATTTTATAGAAATTACGCTTCCTGTAATTTCTACCCCCTTGCCTTCCTCTACTGCTATTTTGCGTGGAGCTGGCAGCTTTTCTTGGACTGCGCGGCTTTCTTCCAGCAACTTAATTAACAATGTTTTCTGGCGATCAGTAATATCACCAGTATTTAGATAATACTGTTTTATTGATTTACAAACATAATTATCTAAAAGTATCGCGGCTTTTAAATCTGCATCAAAAGTTTCTATTTTTAATAACCGTTGCTCTCGTGCGATTTTGTTTTCATGCCGCGTTTTAGCCGACTTTATTTTTTTACGTAATAGTTTATCTGCGCGCCCGTCAATCGTTAGATTTAAAACCGTGCTCGCGCATATGTTGCCTACGATAGCTATTTGACCTGTTTCCAGGTTTTTAAACGCACCGCCGTAGCAGAAATGCGCTCCGCAATGGTCGCAGGTGCCTTTTTTGTAATTGCGGGTGTTTTTTGTTTGGTTTTCTTTTATCTGCTTGCCGTGCCAGATCGGCAGCATAGATTTTACATCGTGGGCGCTTTGCATCTCATCTATCGCCCATGAGCCATATTCTTCCCACCAACTCTCGCTGCTTTCATATTGCAGCACGTTGGCGATTAATTGCCATTTTTTAGGATCTGTAAAATCTAGCTTCAAGAAATCCATTTTCCCTACCTCGGCAGCCCGCCGCAATGGCGAGCTTTGGTTGGTTTACTGCTCATTGAAAATTGTTTGAACGTTGAGCAAGTCAAAAGCATAGGCGGCTTCATCTGAGCCTTGCAGCGTGAAAAGCTTTTCACGCTGGGCATCTGTTAATAAAAGATCAGGGAAGCGGTATCTCACACCCTCTAGTCTGAGATACCGCCGATCGCCATCGGCGTAAACAGCGGCACTAACTTTGCTGCCTAGGCGCTTTCCGCTTTCAGGGTTGACAGCTGTAGTTGATAGGTTGCCACAAGTTCTGATAAAAGTTTTCATCTGTTAATTCCTTTTTTAGTTGCTGCTTTTCTTAAGCAGTGACTATATATTATCGCGTTAATTGTTAATTTGGAAATATTTATTTTTAATCAAGTTCTTAGTTGTTATTGATATTTTTTATTGGTTGGCTGAATAAACGAATAGCTCTGCTGTTGAATAGACAATGATTAAAATGCTTTTATCAGAAAACTTATACATTTTTGTAGCTTGATCATCATCTAAATTACTAGAGATGGCTTTTCTTGTGCATTCGGCTTCTAGATCGTTGATGTTTTTAATTTTTAACGAGAGGTCGTTTTTATTAAGCTCAGTGTGAAAAAATTTTATCTGTTCTGCAATTGTCATTTTATATCCTTTATTTCTTAGCAATTTCGGCTGCGTGCGCAGCTTATGAATTTATTTGATATCGCAGAAGCCCTTTATATCATCAAAGTCAGAAGGCATCCTGCGCCATTGTGCCTGGTTGGGGGTCAAGACCTCTTCTTTTTCTAAAGAGTTGATCATTTCTCGCCAATTGCGCCTAGTTCTGGCACTCGGCTCGAATAATTTTTGGAATAGTTTAATAGTTTGTCGCTTAGTCACTGTCTATCTCCTTCATTTGTTTCCATATTAACCAAACAACAGTTAATATGGAAATTGTTTTTTTAAATTAAAGAGGGAAATGTTATAGGCAATAACTAAAATTGAAATGGATATTGTATTTAAAAATTAGCAATAGATTGATCGCGGTAACGATCAAGCATAAAATTGTATATTTATGCTCCTTGTTAAAAAGAGAACGCATTAGCAATGCGATTAAAACAGTTGCAATTAAAATCAATGACAGCATTTTTGTGAAAACTAGCACATAGATGATAATTTCGTTCATTGTCAATTCCATTTAAATCCGGGCATTAAGCCCGGGGTTGGTTATTTTTTAGCTTTTAGCTCGGCGTGAGCTGCAAACATTAACGAGTATGTAGCGTGCATCTGTTGTGCTATCAGCTCTCGTTCTTGCGGATTTGCTTGAGCTGCATAGTCTTTGATGGCTTTGACGCTATGCGTTATGCTGATAAGCGCATTAAGCGCTTCATTGATGTTATTCAATTTCATTCCCCTTTTCTTTTTGAATCCGCTCATAGATTTCTTCGCGATGTACTCCAATTTCCTTTGGAGCGTTTACGCCAATACGGACTTGATTTCCCTTTACCCCTAATACGGTTACGGTCACCTCGTCCCCAATCATTAATGTTTCGCCAACTCGGCGAGTCAAAATCAACATCTTCCATCTCCTTGTTTGTTTGTGTAGTGCTATTACACTATATTTTTATTACCGCGTGAAATAACATTTTCCTATTAAAAGCCAGGTTTGATTAGATAGTTTCAATTAGCTTTGAAAATCTCGCGACATTATTATTTGCTCATCAACTAACAGCGAGGACGGAAAATGTTGATAAATGAATTGAGCGGAAATACAAGAGCATTTGCAGTTGCATGTTTTGATACTAACTCTCTCAAAGAGCTACAAGACGTCTGTTTAGATGAAACAGACTTAAAAATTTGGCAGATAACAGAACAACAACATGAAGCTGCTACACGAGCAGCGTTAGAGGAAAAACTATCATGTTTATAGATGAAAAATTAAAACATAAATTAACTAAAGAGCAAATTGATTTGCTCTTAGAAAACGGGGGGAATCGGTGGAGAACAGATAAACACGACAGAATTTATTTTAACAATATATATGAGTTGTGTGGTCTGAAATACCACACGTATAAAACCGGCAACGTACAGTCAGCATGGTTTGAACATGCTGACGGGACTATTACAAAAATTTCCAATAATAAATTTAAAAAAATCGCACCGACACAATCAAGTAAATTTTATGTTGATGTAATGAAAAATCAGTTTTCATCATATTATCTTAATGAAGATATTTTTAATTTATGCGTATCTAAAATAGAGAAAATATTAAATGATTGAATGTTACACGAAGCGCGCTAAAGAATCTAATATCAAAAAATCACAATTTGATTCTTTTGATGTCATCGTTCAATATGATTTTGAACAACAATGCTTGACAGCAACATTGTTGCTGTCTTGGGCGTTAAAATGGTTTTTTTCTGCTAACGTGCGAGTCTATGATATAAAAGACGATCTATTGAACGATAGATTACATCAAATAAAATTAACAGCTATCGAATGCTATAAAAAATCCCAGTGAGTAATCACTGGGAAAAATAAAACTAATAATAAGACCATCTCAATATAACAAATTGCTATAAACTTTCCAACTTTAATTTCAAATCGCTGACTTGTCGTTCCATGCTTTCCTTTTCTCCTTTATCCATAATCGAATTATCTATAATTTCGGACAATTGTTTTATGGATTTTTCTGTTTTTTGTTTTTCCATTTTTTTAAAGTCAAAACCTGGAATTTTTTCTTTCATTGGATAAATGCCATTTTTGCAAACCCATCTATAGCCAGGTTCATGGTTGCTAGTAAACCATTTTTTAGCATCGCCAGGCATGTCATTAATGTGCGTGCAACCTTCAACATCACAACAAATTTTCCCATTCATAATAACAATTTTAGGAAAATTTTTAGTTTTAGGATTGTAATATTTTTTGCCTTCTTTTAAATCAACATGTTTTGACATTTTAGTCACCTTAAGCTACTTGCGTTGTGTCAACATGCCAAAACACATCAACAAAAAATCCAGTAGGACCATAAACAAAAACTTGGAAATCATTTTGCGTTCTTGAAAGTGTCGGGCATTCTATATGGAATGATCCACCGGCTGTTGTAAATGATGGCGCGCTTTCAAATGATGTTTGTATATCGTAATCAGAAGGAACAAGATAACTAGCAGGTAGTGTCACAGTCCCTAAAAATCCATCATTACAAAATCCTGAAATTCTGCCAAATTGTGTTCTACGATTACTAGACCACAATAAAAAATAACCATTAGCGTTCTGCGTAGAAAGGATAACTTGATCAGTTGCAAGTGGGTTAGAGTTTGGGTTGCCAACTACTGCAAGTTCATTGAAACCAATTCCTACATCAAATTGAGATGCTGTCCCTACGTTACCCGCGTCTATAATACGCCAATTTGCGGCATTGGTTGGCAATGTCGTATTGTTGTTAATCAAAGACTCATAAAGTCTAAACCCGCCACCTGGGTCATACCTTACTCTTGCGTATTGCGAATAAGGAAAAGGATTACCTTGGTTTTGTGACGATTCGATAAAATCAGGGACACCCCTTTCTTGATATTCTTTTAATGATACCGTTGCGTTATAAAAGTTTTCGTTAAATTGTCGACGCTCAACTCGTCTTGCTGTTGCCTGTGTGTCAGGGTCTAATTCGTATGTTGTGCCATAGCCATCTGTGTAATTAACGATTCCAGATGGTTGGCTATCTTCCTCAATTGGCGTTCTATCGCCAGCAGCGCCAAATGGCGTTCTAAAATAATAAGTTAATGCCATTATAAAACTCCAGAAAAGAAATTACCGTTTTCAAAATTTAATCCATCAGGATCAAAACCAAAAGAGTCAATACCTGATACCATTATTTCTATGCTGACACCTGATGGCCTTGGCAGTAAATCAAATTCTTGTAAAATAAATAGTATTTGGGCATCTGGTTGCTGAGTAAAAACATAAGTCATTGTCATGTCTAGGTTGTCAATCGCATACAAAACACCAGGACCAAACAAAAATGCAAGAAATTCATTAATTTCAGGCACGGCACCACTACTAACTAATTGATAATAACGTAATCGTAATAGTAATCGCCTTTGCTCTAACGTTAGACCAACAATGCCAAAGGCATCAGTAGCAAAATTACCGTTGTTAAAATTTTGCGTTATTGTACTTCCTAGCGGGTCTTGACCATTTGCGATATCAGAAACTTGAGCGCTATTTAAACCAGTTTCCCATACTCTAAAATTATTCAGATGGCCATAAAGGTTCCCGCCAAGTGACAAGAATGGCGCCCCACTAATGCCGCTTGCCACTTGATCTAAGAGCGATCCATTAACATATAAATTAGCATTGCTGCCATCAAACACACAAGCAACTTGGCTTATTACCTGGATATCTATAAAAGCCCCTGTTGCCGTTGATACTCCATCAGCAGTAAAATTAATCGTTCCATTATTTAAAAAACAACTAATAGACCCTAAAGAAAAAATTTCTTGATTAGAACCAGTGAATCCTAAAATGTCAAAATCAACAACAAAACTTACAGGGCCAGACGTGTCAATACTTGGAGACGCTACAACCAAGCTTTCAAATTCTCTAGAACCTGGCGCTATATCTGACTCTATGTAGCTACTAGCAAATGATGTTAATTCAACCTGTGGCTGCCCGTACCAAAATGATACAGGTGCTGCAATTGCATCAATTACAACTTGATGTTGTATCTCAACATCTGTTCGATTAATGTCGTTAGTAAATACACCTTCAATTCTAAGCCAATTACCTGTTGTTTGAATAACTCTAATACTTAATCTTGGGTCTGGAAATGCGATAGATAGATCATCAATATTTATTCTTGGACCAGTGATGAAACCGCCACTATCCTGCACGCGAATACGTAACCTTATCGTTGTATTTGCTGGATTGGGCAGAACCCATGCTGATATATTTACCGTTTCACCCGCGTTTAACGTCGGTATATTTTCAGATCTATTTACAGTGTAAAACTGTGTTGCTGGATCAGCCGGAAATTCTATTCTAACAGATGGCGTATTTCTTACTGACAATACACCTGGGTCTGAAGTCAAAGTAAGTGATGCTGATGTATCCCACTGTGTAAAATCTTCAGAGTTTAAAAATTCATTATCACCCTGACCTTCAAGTAATATCCCTTCATTTTCTGGCCTAAACTGATCATTGAAAGAAGTCAACACTATGCCATTTGTGGCTAAGTATGTTGCCTCACTAAAACGGTTAAATATTGGCGTGCCTGACCCTATGTCAATGTTGATATCATTTTCTAAATCCATTTGAAAATTAATATTTAAAGGACTACCAAAACCAAATGCCGGGTAATCTGTTGGTGATACATCAGAATCACCAAATAACGGAAGATCTAATATAATAGACCAAATAGATAATCCAAAATCATTTGCTGTTCTTAAATCAAAAACATCTCTTACCCAATTGTCCCAAAACTCTTGCTGGTTTTCTTGATACCAATCTTGTTTTTTTTGTAAAAGATTTTGTAAATTTTCTGCTTGATTAAAATTCCAAAGAATATGCTGTAGAAGATCAACAGAAAAATCAAATTCTTGTATGCGGCTCATTGCAAAATTACCTGGATGTTATTTTCGGTTATTCTTGCAACTTGCTCTATTGATATTGGAAAAGTTGTTGTTTGATAAATTGGCGACACGATATCTTCTGATACTTCAACAGTAACAATAAAAATATTAGATAATGAAAAATTAATAGCGGATCCAATTTCAAACGGTGACACGTCTTGACCAATAACAAAACCAGGCTGATTTTCTATTTCTCCTTGAGAGTAAAGAATAACAGCTTCTCTAATTGATTGCTCTGGATCATCAGTGCCAGCACTGACCCTAGCAGTAACACGTATTAACATGTTAA
>Ga0194024_1000017_pt1 | contig 38956 bp, 43 predicted proteins | sample IW13Sep16_MG_FD_140337 | JGI IMG/M metagenome (GOLD analysis project Ga0194024, IMG submission 140337) | Freshwater microbial communities from the Broadkill River, Lewes, Delaware, United States - IW13Sep16_MG | ecosystem: Environmental > Aquatic > Freshwater > River | place: USA: Delaware...
CTAAAGAACTTATGTTAAAAGCACCAGAAGACCTACAGCCAAAAATAGAGGCTTCTTTAAATGCTTGTAAAAATAACGAAGAACTAAACCGTATTGTTAAAAAACTGGAAGGACTAACTAAAAGTGAGTAGCAAAAAAGAAATCACTGTAGAGAAAAAACTAAACTATCTTTTAGAAAGGCACATGAAATCAGAGATAGCTGTATGGTGTAACGTGGAAGACACGCGCACCATAGGCATGTGGGCAGCTAGAAAAAGTGTACCGAAAAAATACCATGAAATTATTAAACGTAAATATGAAGAGGTGGGCTAATGAATCCAATTAAAAAAGCAGGTAAATTTAAAATTGTAAAAGTACAAGACTTTACACTTGGAGAAACTTCAAATAACAATGTTTATGCGAGAGCATATCTTGTAATTGAAGACGGTGGAGAACAATACACAACAGTTTGGACTGGTTTTTTTACTGAGAAGACAAAAGCCAGAACAATAAGTCAAATTAGAAAACTTGGAGCTAAGACTTTTGACTTTGAAGAGTTGTTAAGTGTAAATGCTTCAGATAATTTTGAACCAAAAAACGTAACAGTTACAGTTGAAAGAAGCGAGACAAGCACAGGATTAGAAATATTCACGGCGAAATGGATTAACCATATTTCAGAAAGCAATGGAAAGACAAAAGACGAGCAAAAGAATTTAGCAAAAAAACTAAATCTTTCTGGGCTTCTCATGGCAAGCATGAATAAACATTCTGATGCGCCAAAAGAAAACCCTAAGACCTTAGAAGACATTCCATTCTGATGAATTGGTGCTTATGTGTCCATTGCCCTGAGAAGCAAGGGGGATTAAGTTAAATGGGATTTGAAGATTCCAGCCAATTAATTTAATCAAACTAAAATTATATTTATGTCCGTTTATCGGGCTAAATATTACTTCACTTTAAACAACAAAACAAAACAACATAATGAACATGAATAAAAAAAACACACACCAAATTTATTGTGATGCTTGCAATAGTCCAGAGCCGATGCTTTTACATGATAAAGAAGAAAATACATATTACTATATATGTGTAGATTGTATGACATTTGAAGCAATAACGGAAACAAAACAACACAATGAAGCTTAGAGACTATCAAGAAAAACTAATCCATTTGGTTAGACAAGAATTTGCTAAGGGACACAGAAAAATTATCGCTTGGCTGGCTACGGGCGGCGGTAAATGCTATTGCCCTGATGCCGAAGTTATAATGTTCGATGGATCCATTAAAAAAGTAAAAGACATAATTGTTGGTGATAAACTAATGGGGCCAGATTCAAAACCCAGAACAGTTTTAGCTACAACAAAAGGGTTTGGTCAACTATACAAAGTAAACCCAATAAAGGGTGATAGCCATATTTTTAATGAAGATCATATCTTTACGCTTAGGGCAAGCTTTAACACCAAACATTACAATCAAGGTGAATTATACGACATAAGCCTAAAAGATTATGTTGATTCAACAAAAGACACCAAAAGACAACTTAAGTGGGCTAGGTCAGAAGGGATAAACTTTCCAGAAAAAGAAGTCTTTGATCCTTATCTTGTAGGTGTTTACCTAGGTGACGGCAGCAGGCATTGTCAATCTATCACCAACGGAGATATTGAAGTACAAACATACTTAGAAAAAATATGTAAAAGTGTTTATCAAGATAGAAAATCCTGTAAACAATACAGGTTTAACAAAGAAATAAAAGAAGAATTTAAAAAATGTTTGACCAATGGAATTGAAGAGAAATTTATCCCAGATGAATACAAAATAAATTCAAGAGAAAACAGGCTTAAAATACTTGCTGGACTTATAGACACTGATGGGTACATGCACCACAACCACTGGGAGATAACAACTAAATTCCCCAAGCTACATGATGACATATTATACTTATGTAGATCGCTTGGATTTGCAGCCTATTCAACTATTAAAAAAGTCAAACTAAAAACATGGACAGAAAGTAGAGAATATTTTCGGATTACAATATCAGGTGACTTAACAGAGGTTCCAATAAAAGTTGAAAGAAAAAAGACAAAATCTAGAGAACAAATAAAAAATGTTTTAAACACTGGATTCAAATTAGAAAAAATTGAAAAAGGTGAATACGCTGGATTTGAACTAGACGGAGATGGAAGACACCTAATGAGTGATTTTTCTATTACCCACAATTCAGCTATCACTATCCAGCTAATTAAAAACCTACGCGAGAATAATAAATCTGTTATTTTTGTTGTTCGACGTAGACAGCTAGTTGTCGAAACCGCACGCAAGTTTGAGAAGATGGGCATTAAGTGCGGTATCATCATGGGAAACATGAAGGGCTTCGATGATTCTTTACCCGTTCAAGTTTGCTCGATTGATACAGTTAGACCAACAAAAAATGAAGACGGTGAGCCAGTATTAAAAGACAAACACAAATTCTTGCTTGGTTTTGATTCTATAGTTGTTGATGAATGTTTACACAAAGACACCTACGTTTTAACAGAAAACAAAAGGGCATGGAAAATTGAAAGGTTTGAAAGAGAACTAAAAAAGGACTGGCCCAAAGTATGGACTTACAACGAGAAGAATGGGAAGAAGGAACTAAAAAAAGTAGTTCGTGTTATACCAAGGAATAAAAACAATATATGGATTATATCATGCACTAAGACAAAAATAAAATGCACAGATAACCATAGATTTTTTACCCAAAGAGGTTGGGTTAGAGCCGACAATCTTACTCTAAATGACGGTATTTTTTTTACCAAAAAAAGCTTAAAAGAAAATATATCTTGTGACTTTTCAAGAGTAAAAAACATACAAATAAATAAAGAAATAGAAAAAACTTATGATTTAGAAATTGAAGACAATCACAATTTTTTTGTTAATCACTCTTTGAACAATAATTATTTTTTACTCGCGCACAACTGCCACGACACTACCAGCCCAAGCTATAGAAACCTTTTTTCACTTTTCAAACCAGAGACTATTTTCATTGGTGTAACAGCAACACCTTTTCAGGTGGGTAATAAGGTGCATGACTTCTGGGAAACTTGCGTTAAGTCTATCGAGATAAAAGACTTGATAGACAAGGGCTATTTAGTTAAGCCGAGAATGTTTGTGCCAGTGGAGCAAGATCTTTCTGGAATTAAAACCACGGGCGGGGATTACAACAATAAACAGCTAGGCGAAGAGATGAGCAAGCTTAACATTATTGGAGATGTAATAGACAATTATAAAAAGTATGGAGAAAACAAAGCGGCTATATGCTTTGCAGTAAACAAACAGCACAGCAAAATACTTTGTGAAAAGTTTAACGCTAACGACATACCAGCAATTCACTGCGACGAATCGACAAATCAAAAAGACCGAGACAAAGCAATCAATGATTTAAAATCGGGTAAAATAAAAGTGCTGTGTAATGTAGACATTTATTCCACAGGCTGTGATATACCAGAAGCAGAAATAGGAATACTGGCAAGACCAACACGTTCGGAAACTTTATTTATTCAACAAGCTGGAAGACTTTTAAGACCATATAGAAAATGTGGACGCTGCAAAAAGCAGTATGATAATTCTCCATCTTGTCCAAATTGTGGTTATACAGAACCAGAGTATATAAAAGAATATGCTGTATTGATAGACCACGGAAACAACATACAACAGCATGGTACACCTTTGGATATTAGGGAAGCTGCATTAACCAAAGAAGACCTAGAGAAGAAAAAGAAAAAGAAAAAGCTAGAGGAAAAAGAACCACAGATAAAAGCGGTTAAGTGTAAAGCTTGTTTTTTAATCTATGACCCAAGTTTTGATAAATGTCCTTCATGTGGACACGTCAACGAACAAAAAAAGATAGTGCATAAAAAAGGAGAGCTAGTAGAACTTGGTGACGTAGAGCCAGAGCCGATAGAACTTAAAAGAATGAGAGGCAAGCTTGCTACGCTTCAGAAGAAACAAAGGCTAAATGGATATAAAGAAAACTATCCATACTTTAAAATGTATGAACACTATGGAGACAAGATATATAAATACCCAGAGTTGAAAATACCAACATGGATTAAACGCTATGCAGGCAAGAAGAAACAAGAGCAAGAAGAAGCAGATAGAATTTTAGAAAGGTTAGATGAAAATGTTAGATTTTTTTAAGTTGAATGAGAATGGAAAACCAGAGAAAGTAAAAGTAAATAATTTTTATGATTCAGATGAACTTCTTGAATATAACAACAGAAAAATATGTATTCATGTAAATGATGATTTTTTGATAAGCACCTATTTTATGCCGATGTGTGATGATGGATATTTTTTTGAAACAACTATTTACGCAGAACATATGAAAGCATTTCCACCAGGAGGAAGTGAAATACAATCTAAAACACTAACACAAGCTTTAATAAACCATATGAAGCTAGTCGAAACTTACATGATGAAAAAAAGCAAAAACATAAAAACAGTTTATATAAAGAGTTTTAAAGATGCCCGCTAAAAAAGTAACACAAAAACAAGAAGACAGAGTGATAGCCTACAAGCTTGCGGGCTATACCTACAAACAAATAAACCAAAAAACTAAAATACCAATATCAACTATATGGAGGATTTTAAGAGAGAACAAAGCAATGGACAGAGACAATAAAAAGTTTGACTTGGAAAAGATGCACAATCTTTTAAACGAAGGAAAGTCTATTGCAGAAACAGCTAGGATTTTGAATAAACCATACACAACAATTTATTCTAGGATATATTACAACATAAATTATAAATAAAAATCGGTCATTTTTTTCACAATATTTTTTTCTTACAAATCCATTCCCATTTTTGCTATCATTGCTTTTCAACCAATAACAAAAAGTAAACAGATGGCAAAACCAAAAAGGCGGGACTACTACCGCCAACATCAAAACTTAATCAAACGCTTTAAGCTACTAGCAAGCACTGAGTTACCCGAAGCACGTTTCTTTGATAGACACGTTGGCCAGTTTTTTACAAAGACAGGGCAGCAAGTTAAAATCAATGAAGCGGGTATGTCCGATCTTTACGGAATTATCAAAACCGAAAACGGTTTAATCCATATTGAGATAGAAGCAAAAACTGGGGGCGGTAGACTTTCAGCCGCGCAATTAAAATGGAAACATTTTATTACTGAAATAATGGGCGGTAATTTTTACTTGTTAAGAGATGAAAAAGAAACTATTGATAACATCAAGAACGATTTATACAAATAAAAAACCCACCAAACAAAACAACATAAAGCCGGTGGGTTTTCATATAATAACCTTTAGCATGAAAAGGCTTTCATATGATAACAAAACTTTCTAATAAACTTCAAGACTTTTCTAGTGAATTTAATGAAACAGCACCACCGATAAACTTCGATAAAGAAATCATGCGCTGGGGAAAAAATAATCACCTTTGGGCAATTGCTCACAGATGGGAATTCCGCGGGAATTGGTACGGCGTACTTCATTGCGGAACATGGAAAGACCCAGAAGCTAATCGAGAATTTAAAAGTTGGGACGAGTACGAGCAGACTAGCAAGCATTTTAACATGCGGGCTAAAGAAGAAATGGAACTTCTTAAAGTCAGGCTTGAAACTGAGAAGCAGGAAAAGCACAAAGCATGTGCCGACAAATGGAGGCCCATTTATGAAAACGCAAAGAAGGCGCCAAAGAATCACTGGTATCTTGAAAAGAAAAAAGTCACCGCATACAATTCTAAGCTACATAATTCTACACTGTTAATCCCGTTTTATAATGTAAACGGGTTTACTGGTGTCCAGATGATTTACTTGGACGATAACAACGAAGGACAGAAAAGATTTTCAAAGGGCATACAGCTACGGGGTTCTATTTGTCCTCTTACTCCATTTAGATCAGCCGAGTATTGTTATTTGTCCGAAGGCTTTGCAACAGCCGCTACGATACAAGAAGCTTTCCCAAAAATTCCATCTATTATGGGAATCAATGCAGGAAATTTAACGCAAGCAATCTACACAATCAGAGACATAAACCCAGACATTAAAATAGTAATAGCCGCCGACCGCGACGAATCAGGGACAGGGAAAAAATACGCGGAGATCGCAAAACGCACGTTTAAAAATGTGGCTGTAAAGCTTCCAGAGTTTGAAGAACGAAGGCCAGAATGGTCAGACTTTAATGATCTTGCCCTGGCTGAAAACTTAGGCCAAGTCAGAAAGCAGCTAAAAATATCCAAGGCGCTTTTTATGTCTATAAACGCGCTGGGAGTGAATGGAGGGACATACTATTACACGACAGACGAAAACCCACAGATCATTAGCTTGGACATAGGAAAGCACACAGAAGCCCATTTTTGCAGTTTAATCACTGATAAATTCTGGTGGCAAGCCAACTATGGTTTTGAGGACAAGGACGGAAACGTAAAAGTAAGCTGGCCAGATGTGCGCCTGGATCTTGTGGGAAAATGCCACGAGAAAGGAGTGTTCACGCCGGACAATATTAGAGGGCTTGGGTTATGGTTAGAAGAAAATCAAACGTATGTCATTAACAATGGGAGAGTTGCAATGAACCAGCCCGATGAATCAAAATACTACTACATAAAAAAGCGCGGTTTTAATTTGGTTAAAAATCCAAACATAGAACCAGCATATAATTTTTGTCAAATGCTCGCAGAGATACATTGTAAAAAGCCAATCGGCAATGCTTACTTGATTGCATGGTGGGTTCAATCGCATATCTTTCCAGTTTTACCATGGCGCTTCCATCTTTGGTTAACTGGCTCACGCGGAACGGGAAAATCAACTATACTAAAATATTTCAAACAGTCTTCTCCATTTAGCGAAATGGTGCAAGACACTACAGCCGCGGGACTTAGACAAAAGTTTGGCTCGGACATGAAAGCAATTTTATACGACGAAGCAGAGCCGACCAACAAAAAAGTGCCGAGCGCAATTGATCTCGCGCGGGAATCTTCTTCCAACGACGGAGCGAAAACACTACGCGGAACGGCAGGTGGTAAAGCGATAGAACACAACACACAAATGAATTTTCTTTTTTCCAGTATTCAGACACCCAACATGCAAGCCGCCGACAAGTCGCGTTTCTTAGAAGTAGAACTGGCAAGCATCAAAGGCCAGCCGCTAGAGCGACATAAAGAGATGCAAGACATAGCTAAAGCCGTAGAGTATAAGCCAATGGATTTTTTTTCGTGGGCTGTGAACCATTTGGACTTTGTTGAAAAAGCGAAAGAAGCAGCTATAGACAAGCTCAGAGGCGATAAAATAGACGCCAGGCAAGCTGATACCCTTTCAACAGTTATTGCTTGTATAGCCATATTTGACGCGGAAGAAGGTAAACCAGATGAAGCAGTTGACAAGGTGATGGCTACTTATGATTTTTATAACACGGAGTATGTGGACGAATCAAAAATAGACGATTCAGAGCTGGCGCTAGACGAGCTAATGGACATAATCATAGACATGAAAACGAGCGAGACCGTGGCGAGTGCGGTGTCTGAGTTGAGATCTTTGTACGAAGTTAGTCCCGATGAAGATGAATCTGATACATTTAGAAATTTAACTAAGCCGCTGGCAGCCCATGGCATGCGTTATCTTCACGGAAAAAATGCGCTGTTTATCTATCACAAGAACAGAAACCTGATTAAGAAAATGGATAAATACCCTAACTTTGCTGATGTGATGGCGCGGGATAAAACCATGCGGTTTGAAAAAGGAGCTGTGCAAAGATTATACAACGGGAAAGATGGCGGGAAAACTAACAAACTGCTTAAAGGCTGTATGCTATATTTGTAAGCAGTAAGATTTTTTTGCGGCAGGGCTAATTAGACGGCCCTGCCTTTTTTTTATACTAAAATCTGTGGATAACCTTGTTTGTTACCTTCTGTTACCTTGCTCGTTACCGCTGGTTTAATCCTAAAAAGTTAATCATTATAATGAGTTAAGTGGTCTTGTTACCTTTGTTACCTTTTTACCTCGTTTCCGAGCAAAATATGTGTAAAGGGGTATATATATAAATAACGGCACCTGCCGTTGTATCTTTCTTTCTTTCTTTGTATATATATATATATTTAGGTAACAAGGTAACAAAGTAAGTAAGGTTATTGAAATCATTGGGAAAATCTTGTTACCTCGGCTGTTACCTTGTTACCAAATTGAGTTTAACTATCTGATATTATTTAAAAAAAGACAGGTAACAATCTTTAAACATGCCGAAAACTTCCTCTTATGGCTCGATTCTTCGGCGGGGTAGATAGGGGAGCGGCAGGGCAAAATAAATTATCTTTTTTTGTTGACAAAAATGATAACATATAGCATAACAACAATGTGAGCGGCACTAACACAAAACAGCGGAGTAAATCATGGGCATGGCAAAAGACATTAAGTACGCAAGAGATATCCAATTTAACGTGGAATCTAAGAAAGGTGAGGCTGTTAAAATCTTTGGGGTACGTTATGATAGCTTAATCAATTTAAGCTTTCAGATTGGCGATGAAGCCGTTTATGACGCATACAACTTTTCTTACACTGGCAAAATTGTCTCAATCACTGACAAGACAGTGACAATCAAGGGAAGCCGCACCCGCCGCTTAAAGCTGGAAGACTTCGGGCGCTGGAACTATGACTTCGACGCGGAGAAGATAGCGCGGGAGCGTTACGAGTGGATCCACTACAGCTAATTTTTTTAAATAAACTGTTGACAATAATGTAAACAAGTGAGATAAAGACTCTGCAAGGGGGGCGGCTCCCAAGCAGAAACAAAACAACAACGGAGAAATGAAATGAAAGACTTTATCAAGAGAAGAATAAACGATTTAAACAAAGATACGGAAGAATATATAAAATCTTTACAAGAAAACATGCTTAAAACAATGGAACTTAAAATGGTTACTAATGTTAAAAATGCTTTAAAGCTAGAGCTTTACAATGAGTTATTAAATTCTTCTTTAGAATCAAAAGAGGAAATGATGGAATTTGTGAAAAGTAAAATAATTTCTTTATCTTTAAATAAATCATATTGCAGCAATGAAGGCAGGAACTTTGTAGAAAGTCAAACCCCATCTGCCTACGGCGAAGTTTTATCGGCATTTGTTTTTTAAATAAACTGTTGACAATAATGATAACGCTAGATATATATACACCATAGCCGAACGGCACTAACAAAACAACGAAGGAAAAGACGACATGATTTTAAAGCTAGATGAAATAAAAGAGTTTTATAATATCTTAATCTCTCATGGTTTGGATAAATATGATTCAGAGATAAGTTATCCTGCTTTCATGCGTGTGCAAAGAGACAATATAAATCATCTTCATTATCACTTAAAGGAAATGGTTAGAGTGCATGGGCTTAAATAAAATATTCTTAATTCTTTTAATCGCAGGTTGTAAAGATTACAAATTTGATTACAAGTGTAGTAACGAAATGGCAACAATGAAAACAGGCAAAGACGGGACTATGTATCATTATGACATAGACGGCGAGCCGGTTAAGTGTGGTAAGGATTATTATGAAACTAAACGAAATAGAAACCTATGAAGATGCTCAGGCTGAAATAGAAGCACAGCTTTCCAATTCTGGTATGTACATGCATAACATTTTGGGCATGTTGTTAAGACACGTTGACGAAAACATAGGACGCAAAGAAGCTAATCAGTTGATAGAAGAATACTGTTTAGACAACTATGGACTTAATCAGGAGCATGAGTAATGAGCAATCACGCGCCTAATTCATTCTTTGAACTAATTTCATTTATAGTGATGGCAATATGGCACTATTTAAAAAAGCTATTCAATCGTCTTTTTTGTCGATTGTAGTTTACATTATTATATTTGGTGTCTATCCATTGTTTTTGATTGGGGTGTTTGCTTATGTTTATTTTGAAAGGTATTGGGTTTATGTCTGTCTATTTATTATTACCATTTATCTTCTGGTGGTTTTTGGTTGGGTTTTTAGTTGAGGTTTTTAAATGAACAAAGAACTTTTAACTTTTCAATCAATATTCATGCTAATCATTGGCATATCTGTTATTTATCGAAAAGATAAATTATCTAAAATCCCGCAATGGTCTATTGGGCTTCTCACCTTATTGCTTCTATGTTGGGCTTTTTTTGATATGTCTAAATATGTTTATTCCCTTGTGATACAATAGACCTAATTGCAGGGGGAAATTATGGACGCTTCAGAAGTTGTCAAGATAATAATCGGCGTTTTTGTCGGTATGTTTGTGTATCTCATTAGAGACAAGCTAGGCAAGGTTGAGAAAGTAGAATCAAAAGTTGGATTAAAAATAGATCAGATTTTAGAAAAGATTGTTTCCATCGAAAAAAAGCTGGTTGAAATAAATTCACTTAGAGATACAGTAGTGCGGTTAGAGACTAGGATAGAGTCTATAGATAAAAGAGTTAATAGGATAGAGAAGGATTATACCTAACAATGAGAGACCCATATTACATAGAGATAAAAAACTTTAAATGGTCTATGACCCTAGACGAACTTAAAAATCTTCAGGTTGAAAAAGGTTCGGCAGTCGATAGTGTTGAAGTAAGTATTGATTTTAATTCAGTAGATGAATACGAGCCTAGGCTTAGTGATAATGACGTTCTTGTTCATGTTTCAGGTTTAAATCGACATGGTGAAATGAGAGTAAAAAAAGAGTATGGCATTAAGCTATTGGCAGACCAAATTAAAGAAGAGCCAGATAGAAAAAATGCTTACACTGGCTTTTATCCAAAGGGAGAAATAGTAGACATTGGGATGCCAGTAAGGTGGAATAATGACCCAAAGGGCTTAATTGTTCACTATACTGCTGGATGGTCTAACACAGAGCAAAAGTCTATCAATACTTTACGCGGTGGAAAAAAGAACGGTTATACATATTGGACTATGAGCGAATCGGGTACGGTTTACATGGACACTAAAGCAACGGAGCATGGCTATCATTGCGGCACGTATCATCATAGAGATCATTTGGGAATCGAAATAAACAATGGTGGCAAGCTTGGCTCAGATAAAAAGACTTGGTTTAAATATGCTCCACCACAAAACCGCATAAGATACGCTGATTATCCGAACCAGGAAAAAGGCTTTTATATGACTTACACTAAAGAGCAAGAAGAAAGCTTGGTAGATTTATGTTATTGGCTTAAAGACACTTACCCTTCATTCTCATTCGATAACGTACTTGGACATGATGAAGTAGCCAAAGGGAGAAAGAACGACCCTGGGGGAAGTTTATCTATGTCTATGAAGGACTTTAGGCAGTTTTTGAAAGACAACTACAAATCATGATAAAATGATCTTGCTTAAAAGCGGTAAAGCAACCGGCCTGTATTTGTAATAAACGCGGTTTGCATGGGGGGACGATAATTCCCTCCTTTTTTTTATTTGGCACGTTGACAAAAAAGATAACCAGTATACATTATTTTCAAATAACATGGAGTATTTTATGGACATTCAAAAAAACATGCTGGAGTTGGTTAGTTATATCGAAGGGTTAGATCTTGATGAAAAGGTAGAGGCGATAAACTTTGTACGGTCTGTTATTCATGACATTAGCCCTTTTCGGGACGAGCCGGTTGATTTTGTCAAGTGGGTAAAAAACGACACTGTTGTATCAAACGACTATAATCCAAATAAAGTAGCACCAACAGAGATGAAGCTTCTAGAGTTATCTATCCATAATGATGGATACACTCAGCCGATAGTTTCGTGGAGCAATCCAGAAAAAGATAAAACAGAAGTAATTGACGGTTTTCACAGGCACAGAGTAGGTAAAGAGTCTAAAGCAATACGTGAAAGGGTTAAGGGTTATCTTCCCGTTGTTGACATACGAAAAGAGCAAAGCGGCAAGAAAGACAGAATAGCATCTACGATCAGGCACAACAGGGCTAGGGGAAAACACCAGATTGATGCAATGAGCGAGATTGTCATTGAGCTAAAGAATAGAAATTGGAAAAATTCTAGAATTGCTAGAGAACTCGGCATGGACGAAGAAGAGGTTTTAAGACTTTGCCAGATATCGGGGCTTGAAAATCTTTTTAGCGATAAGGATTTTAGTAGAGCATGGGAAGCTCAAGATTCTTTATCTGATGCTGATTGGCAAGATATAACTGACGATGACGGCGACGACGATGTTAGAATACCGCACATGAACGACGAACAAAGAATATTTCACACCTACCACCATTGGGAATGTCACAAGGCAGGATTCTACGCTTCTAACGTTGAGGGGAAAACAAAAAAACAGTGTGAAGAAGAGTATAAAAACTTTTTATCTGACAAAAGTTTATTTAAAGAAACTTTAGAGAAAGTCATAACAGAATGGAAGTTTTCATGTGAGCATTATCTTACTAATAAAGCTATGAATAGAATTGCTTGGCTTGGGCAAGCTTCGGCGTGTTATGCTCTTGGTTTGCCGTCAAAGTTTTGTGGTGGTTTTAATTTGATGTCTGAAGAAGAGAGACACGAGGCTAACTTGATAGCGTTGGATGCTCTGAATAAATGGCTTACAAATAATGGTATGGATGTGGTAAGTCTTGAGCAAGGTTTAAACGCTACTAAGCAAGTGGAGCTATATTAAGTGTCTAAGAAAGTTTATTTAAAAAAGTCTGTTTTAGCAGCATCGAGAGAAAGAATATCCGAGGCTTTTGATAGCTTTGAAAGGCTTTACATTAGTTTTTCTGGGGGTAAAGATTCTACTGTCATGACTCACTTGGTGATGCGAGAAGCCATTAAAAGAAAGCGAAAGGTTGGGCTTTTAATTATAGATTTAGAGGCACAATATACAGCAACTATATCGCACATAGAGGAGATGGTTGAGAGGTATCGAGATCACATAGACCTTCATTGGTTTTGTGGTGAGTTGTTGTTGAGGAATGCCGTTTCAAACTATGAGCCTAAGTGGGTGTGTTGGGACGAAGACAAAAAGGATATTTGGGTAAGAGAAAAACCAAAGCTTGCTAGTGATCTAAGCCAGTATAGTTTTTATGTTCCCAAGATGGAATTTGAAGAGTTAATGGTTATTTTTGGTAAGTGGTACTCTCAGGGGAAAACATGTGGTGCATTTATCGGGATTAGGTCAGATGAAAGTTTGCATCGGTATAGGGCTATAGTTTCTGAAAAAAATGGTTTGATGATGAACAATAGAAAATGGACGACAAAAGTAGCTAATGGCCTTTATAATATTTATCCGATATATGACTGGAGGACTGAAGACATTTGGTTGTTTCACTCTAAACATAAGGAATATTGTTATAATAAAATATATGATCTTATGACTAGGGCGGGGGTTAAGTTTAGCAATCAAAGGTTGTGTCAGCCTTTTGGTGATGACCAGAAAAAAGGGTTGTGGCTTTATCATATACTTGAGCCGGACACTTGGTATAAGTTAATCAATAGAGTAAGTGGAGTTAATTCAGGTGCTTTATATGCTCAGGAGACTGGTAATATAAACGGAAGCAATAAGATAGAAAAACCGAAAGATCATACTTGGCATAGTTACACTAACTTTCTTTTGAAAACCCTTCCAAAGAAAATGCAAGAAAATTACCGTGAGAGGTTTAGCAAGTTTATAGGTCAGTGGAAAAAGAGAGGTTATGACACTATTCCAGATTATGCTCCACATGATCTGGAGGTAAAGCAGTGGGCGCCATCGTGGAGAAGGATGTGCCGTTGCATTTTGAGGAACGACTACTATTGCAAGGGATTGGGTCAGACTCAGCCTTTTTCAGAAGCTTACGGTAAGTACAAATCTTTGAAAGAAGTTGAAAAGATCAACATGGCCTGATTTTTTTATTTGCGCTTGTTTCATGCTAAAATAAAGTAAAAAACAGGTGTAAAAATGAGAACTCATTTTGTTATCTCTGATACTCAAGTAAAGCCTAGTGTAAGTCAAAATCATATAGACTGGTTAGCTAGAGCTATCTGTCATTATATGCCAAACGAAATTATATGCCTTGGCGATTGGTGGGACATGGAAAGCCTGTCAACGTATGACATGGGAACTATAAACGCTGAAGGCAAAAGATACTATCAAGACATAGAAGCGGGCAATGAAGCTATGAAGCGGCTAATAAACCCGATTAAAAAGCGAATGAAGCTTAAGAAGAAGTGGAAACCTAAATTTACTTTTCTACTGGGCAACCATGAGCAACGTATTATTCGGACGGTAAAAAACTACCCGCATTTAAAAGACAAGCTAAGTTATGATGATTTATATTTGAAAGACTGGAAAGTTTTCGATTTTTTAAAAGTCGCTAAAATCGACGGTGTTTCTTATTCTCATTATTTTGTTAATCCAATGACCGGCAATCCTTACGGCGGAAATATTCAAAACTTGATTGCAAAGCTTGGATATAGTTTTGTGATGGGACATAAGCAAGTTTTAGAGTTTGGGAGAAAAGACTTAACTGACGGCAATGTGGTTATGGGCTTAATTACTGGCAGCTACTATCTACATGACGAAATGTACAAAGGCCCACAGGGTAATTATCATTGGCGCGGGTGTTGTGTGCTTCACAATGTTAGAAGCGGCGTGTTTGATCTTGAGACTTTATCGCTGGATAGAATGAAGCGAGAGTATGGAAAATGAAAAGCTTTAGAGATTATCCAAAATTAGTTGATGTTGAGTCGATGAATTGGGAAGTTAGATTCAAAAGGAAACTTTTTCATGAGGGGAAAGAAGTAGACGGTTTGTGTGACTATGACGAAAAAGTGATTTATATTCGCATAAAGAAAGACCGTTGCGATATGTTTAGGGTATTTGTCCATGAAGTCTTACATGCCATAGAATATGAGAACGATCACGACATACCGCATAAATACATAGAACAAATTGACACCGGCCTAGCTAAGTTTATGAGGAAAAACATTGATAAATTGATAAAGATAATTGTTTAATATAGAATTTATGATCTAACCTTTTTCGCTTGGGAGCCGTCATTTTTTGACGGTTTCCTTTTTTTTATTTTGGTGCAATAATAAACACAATTTTGTAAACATTTTTGTCGAAAGGATTTTGTTATGGCTGAAAAAGGCATAAAAGAAATTAAAGAAGTTTTGGAAGGTGTGTTTGCTCTTTACGATTTTATGAAGAAAGAAGCGGAAGATGGGCTAGACTGGACAGACGCGGGAAGTCTTATTGTTAAGATTGTAGACGATGAAGAGTTTAGAACTAAGCTGGTTGACGCTTTCCAAGGTTATGAAGAACTTGGTGGGGAAATTTCTGACTTGTCTTTTAAAGAAGGTATTGAGTTGGTGGAGCTAGTTCTTGAAAAACTCAAGTAAATCATACTTTAGAAGTAAGACAGTTTTTTTTAACCTAGTCTTAATTGCCGGGGGTATGTTTGCCCCTGGTTTAACTTCAGAAGTTAGGAATATTCTAATTACCAACGGCGTTATTGGGCTTGGCTTAAGGGCTAAGACAGATAAGCCATTGAGGTTTTAAATGCGCTACATGCTTTTAGCTTTAATTATTTTCGGTTGTTCATCTATCGAAAAAGAAGAAAAGAAAAACACTTTACACTTTGATGATTCTAATTATCGGCGAGAGCTAAAGTTTTCTGTAAATGGTCAAGAGATTGACGGCTACGGTACGGCCAAAAAATCCCCGTTTGGCTATACCGTCGAGGCTAAAGTTTCCGACGAAATCTTTCGTGGTTTTGTTCGTTCTTGTAATGGAACCAAAAAGCTTGAAATACAAGAGCAGGGAACTTTTAAAAAGAAAAAATATTTTAAAACTTTCATTCCAGTATTAGGGGAGCCTTTCGACATATCCTGCTTAATAGAAATATTTTTGTTTAGCGGTAACGGTGTCCATCTTTTCGGTGTGTTTGATACTATCGGAGAAGAAAAGCTTCGGTTTCAATCTTCATGCAATTATGACAACGGCCCAAAGGTAGGCTCTGATTTTTGTCATAGCTCTGTTGGTGATTATTATTTTTTAGACTTCAAGGGAAAAAAAGTTAAATTTTTCTTTGATGAAAATTTATGCCCCGAACCAGAAGCTTTAGATGAAAATGGAAAGTATCAAATCAGGATAGTTAAAACACCATGTATATATTTAATTGCTCACAAATTATTCAAACAACGTGCTAGAATTACAATTATGGGATGGAATGATATCTTTTTAAGGGAAATATTTTGATTTATAAATATGTCTTTTACATAAATCTTATTTGTATTCTTGGCTTGATTGTTACAGATAAATGTAATGATGGGCTTTTAAAGGAGATGATTAAAGACTTTTATGTAATAATTTTTACATTGACGAGCGCGGGTGTTTGTATCTTGGAATTTATGATTATTTTTAAGCGAGGTTATTTTTAATGTGGGGAGCAATTGGAACTATAGCCAGCATTTTGATGTGGGTTTTAGACAAAATCGGCGTTTCTAAAGAGCGACAAGATAAAATAAAACGTGAAATAAATATTCAAGTTAGGAAGATAATAAAAGGCCCAAGCAATAGCACAATCATACGAGATCAATACAGGGATTTAAAAGACCAAGTGGACGATTATTTGAGCGATGAGCCAAAAAAAGATGATTTGGCAAAACCCGTGAAAGACCCACGCACCAAGGTTTCTAGGATAATCAAGGTTAAATGCCCTATATGTGAAAGAGTTAGTGAAGTGGTTTCTCTTTACCCAGATGGAGACATGGTGCTAAAGTGTGGTCATATAAAGCCGAAAGACTAATAGGCTTGGTTTATGGCTTTTGGTTCGCCTCTTTGTAGGCGAATTTTTTTTTGTGTGCTAAGATGTTTACAAAAGGAAGTTTTTATGATTGTAGTTTTGAGGCTTAAAACTTACAAAGACTATAAGTATATCAATTTTGCTAACGTGACATACTTTGAGCGGTACACAGAAGACGAAACAAAGAGCATGGTTTATTTTGTAAACCGAGAGCCTCTTTTAGTTCATGTTGACGCTGAGATTATACACGAAGAATTGCAAGAAATCATAGAGGGTATTTTACTTGGCGAAAAAGAGGAACAAAAAGAAGCAGGGGAAAAAGATCGTCATTAGTGAGGAAGAATTTAAAAAAGCTTCTTCTGACTTAATGGAGTTGGTCGCTATTGCTGTTCGTGAAGGATACTCTATTACTGATATAGTTAGACGATTTGAGGTTGATAGAGATAAGGTTCAAATTATACAAGACCAAGAGCTAGAGATTGCAAAGCAAAATGCACTAAGCCAAAGAATACTTTTTAGGCAAGATGTCAGAGACAAAATGAATCACGCAAAGAAATTTATGTCTGATGTTATGAAGGGTGATTATGATTTTGAACCTCACAAAAGAACTTCTCTTAAACTAAGAGCGGCGCAAAGTCTGTTAAGTTTTGGTAAAAGCTTCATTGATGAAGACCCTTTAACGCTTTACGTCGAAGCACCTACGGATAATGTGGAAAAACTTAATAAACCTCATTTTGAGGTTGGCATGGATGAGACCGGAAAGACTACCTTTGATGTGGATTACGTAGAGATTAAACCTGATGAAGATAACTGATGACATGCTACCGGCGCTTTTGAGGAGAAATCTTCCCAAAAGACCCCAAGCGCCAATTCGGTTTTCTTTGCCGGCTGGATATCATGAATGGCAGAAAATGCTCATGACAAGCGATATTAAGCTTATGGTATTCCCTTGCGCTACAAAGGTAGGTAAGACCCTTGGGGGAACAGGAAGGCTAATAGGAAAGAGCCTAGCGGCCCCTGATGGGCTTGATGCGACATTTAGAACCATTGCCCCTACCGTTGCATTAACTAGGCTCACATATCAATACTTAAATAGACTGGTCCCTGAAAACTGGCCACAGCCTAACAATATGTCTTTATCCGATTACCAAGACTTAAACGAAACATGGAGGGCTTTTACACCAGATAGGAGTCAACATAAAGGGACGATGTTTTGGCGGCATAATAGCGCCTTAATCGAGTGTATCCATGGTGATAATCCAGAGGTAACAATTGAGGGTGCTAGGGTAATGGGTAACTGCTTTGACGAAGCTGCAAAGTTAAAGAAGCAGGTTTTTGATTCAGCGGTTTCCACGACTACCCAGACAAACGGCTGGAACTGTCTTTATGGTACTCCACGCGGCAAGAATTTTTATTATGATCTTTTTATGGAATGCCAGATTCACATGCAATGGGCGGCTAAGAACAATAAGCCACTTGAAATGTTTGCAATGCAAGCTAGAACGATTGATAATCCTTTTGTACCAAGGGAAACAATCGCGCGGGCAATGAAATATTTATCAAAGAGAATTTTTAGGCAGTTATTTCTAGCCGAGTTTTTAGATGATGGCTCGGTTTTTGTTGGGCATAGGGACTGCATTAAAGGCCCACTACTGGACTTTCCAGAAGAAAAGAAGGTGCAATCTTGGTTAGCAGAAGGAGCCGATGAAAAGTCTGTTGTGCTTGGCGTAGACTGGGCGAAACGTCAAGATTATTATGTAGCCATTGCGATAGATGTAAAGTCTGATGTGCCTAGAGTGGTTGGCTTCCAACGGGTAACGGGTATTAGCTATAAAAAATGTGTGGGGATGCTTTATAAATTCTCGCAGGAATTTTTAGAAGTGGTGACATGCAGACACGATAGGACGGGTGTGGGCGATGTAATTGATGAGATGTTAGAGCCTTTACCTTTTCCGATTGAGCCTGTAGTATTCTCGAACACAAGCAAGTCTAACATGGTCGAAGCTTATATGGTGGCGCTGGAAGAAAAAGATGTAGAGCTACCGAACTGGCCGGAACTTCTTAAAGAACATGATAATTTTGATGTAACCACAACAAGTTTAGGGCTTCCAAAGTACGAAGCTAGCGGCGGTGGGCATGACGATATTATCATGGCTTTAATACTTGCATATTTTGCAGTTTCCGAGATGAAAGATTCAGATTTTAGTGTTAGGATACTAGAAGACCTTTCAAGGGAAAAAGATTTAGAAAAAGAAGAGGTTGATTATTTGAATGATTTAATCAATCAATTTGAAGATGAAGAAGACTATTTTTAATTATGGCTTATGTGACTTATCTAAAACGCGGCGAAGCATTAAAGATCGGGGATAGTGTTATGATTCTCGAATCTGCTAGAGGTGCAAAGATAGTTTTAGAAGTTGACGATGATACCGTCATACATAAGCTTTCTTCAGAGGAATTAAAAAATGCCAGATACCGCAAAGCGCCGACATTATCCCAGCCAAAAGAAAAAGATAAAAAAACCTGAAGACATTGGAGAGACTAAGTACATAGACATATACGGAAGACTAGGCGAGCCTACGGGTGGCTTTTGGTCGAGTGAAAACCGTGCTTATATGGATATACTTACCATTAAGACCCTTTTCCAATCTGAAGATTGGGTGTTTCTAGCGGTTGACGCGATTGCAGACCCTATTAGTACACTTCCCCTTAAAGTTTACAAGGTAAGCTACAACGACGAAGGAGAGAGGGTTTTAGACGCTGACATGAGCCATAAGGTAAATGTTAGACTGAGAAAACCAAATAAGTTTTCTACCCAAAAAGATTTACTTTATGGATTAGCCGCTGACTATGTACTAGCTGGCAATTCATTCGCATGGCTTGGAGATGCTGGAAACCTTTACCATGTACCGGCTGAGAAGGTTTTATATAGATGGGGTACTGATAATATTCCAAATGGTTATTATATCGTATCGGATTTTGACGATGCAATGCCGGTTCCACAGTTTGAAACAGACTTAGACGAGATGGGACATACAAAAAGACCTAACCCAAGCAGCACAATCTACGGGCTTTCACCTTTTGCACCGGCTAAAAGATCGGTTCTTTTTAACAGGTATTCACAAGAATATTTGAACAACTTCTATCTTAAAGGTGCTACTCCACAAATGGTGCTAGAGCTACAGAAGGAAGCACAGGAAAAGAGTTTGAACAGACTTCAGACAACTTTCGAGCAAAGCTTTGTCGGACGTAGAAACCAACGTAGAACAATGATTTTGCCAAAAGGTGTTCAATCTAAAGTTATTGAGAATAAAATAGCAGATCAAAACTTGATTGAGCTAATCGAGATGAATGCAGACAGAATTTTGTCAGTGTTGAAGGTTCCTAAACATGTAGTCGGAAGACAGGAAAGCGGTTCACTTGGTAGCCAAGAAATGAAAATGGCTATAAAATATTTCTGGCAAACTACAATCACAGATACGGCTAACGCTTTAAGTCAGACATTATCGAGATTGTTTTATAAACAACTTGGCCCAGAGTACACAATAGAATTTGATTTTGACAATGTGCCAGAGCTACAGGAAGACGTTTACCAAAAAGCAGAAATGTCTAACAAGATGTTGGGCTTTATGACTGTGAACGAAGTCAGGAAAATGTACTGGGGTTTAGACCCCGTGGCGGGTGGAGATGTTTTAGCATCGGCGCAGCAAACGCAACCGTTTTTTATGCCGCAAACTTTGTCAATTCCACAGAGTAACGGCGAAAAAAAAAACGAAAATAAGTTAGACCCTGAAAAAATTAAGCAAGCTATTAAGCAAGTTGACGAAGAGATGCGCGGCATTGAGAAAGATAAGTTTGATTCAAGAAACGAAGCGGCATTGGGTGTTTTAATCGAGCAGAATTTAGAAGCGGTTGACCTTCTAAGAAAGATGGGAAAGAAAACTCTTAAGGCAAGAATAAAAGAATTTTCTATCAACAAAGAAGAATTTGAAAAAAGGCTTTTTGATTCTTATGAAGCCATGAAAGATGAATATTTGGCTGGGCATGCTGGAGACTTGCAAGAAGTTACTGACCTTGGTTTTGACCAGCAGTTGGTTTTATATACAGATAGATCTAATGCCGAAGCCGTTGCTGCTTTGAGAGAAAGAACCAAAGATGGAAGGTATGCTCTTTTGGCTAATAGGGGTATTTTTAGTTTTAACAGCATAAGAAGCACTACGCTAAATAATGTGATGAAAGAAATAGCTAAAGGCACAGAAGAAGGGCTTTCCATTGACGAAGTAGAACAGAACATTAAAAAATATTTTGAGGTTAATTCTGTCAATAGGGCAAATACTGTAGCTAGAACAGAAACGCTTCAAGCTTTGACTGTTGGACAAAACTCGGTTTTTGACGAAGCCAAGAAAGCTGGTATAGAATTTAAAAAGGTTTGGATTACAGCACAGGACGAAAGAGTTAGAGCCGATCATGTGGGCGCAAATGGTCAAGAGGCTAGCGACGATGGATTTTTTAATGTTGGTGGTGAGATGTTGAAATATCCTCGTGACCCTTCTGGAAGTGCTTCAAATACAATCAATTGCAGGTGTACGGTTTTGATGTTGCCAAAAGATGAAGATTTTGACTTAGGAGAAATTGCATAATGAAGAAAACTTTAGAAAGCTTTTTGCATATCAAAAGTGCAAAGCAAGACGAAAAAAGCGGTGTTGTGATTGAAGGCTATGCTAATTACAACGAGATGGATCGAGTTAAAGAAAGAATGGATCCCAAGACGGTTAAGCTAGAAAACTTTCTAAAAAACCCGATTCTTCTCTTTAATCATGACATGGATTACCCAGTGGGAAAGGTGATTGATGTAGAGCCAAGGGAAGAAGGGCTTTATGTCAAGGCCCGCGTATCAGGTGCCAAGAGTTCTAAAATCGAATATATTAGAGAGCTAGTGCTAGAAGGTGTTTTAAAAGCTTTCTCAATTAGGTATGATGTTGAAGACGTTTCCAAAAGCTTTCATGATGACCCAGACAACAAGGACGGCACCCTAATTACCGATTGGGAATTACAGGAGCTATCCATTGTTACAATCCCATGTCAACAAGATAGCTTGTTTAATTTGGCTCAAGTAAAATCATTAGGAGAGGCTAGAGACATGGCACTAAATTTAAAAGGCGCGAGCGCCGCGGCGATGATTAACAAGGCTATTGAGGCAGCGGTAAAAGGTGGAGCCGAAAAAGGTGACATTATTGAAAAGCTTTCCAAGGTATCAGGCTTAGAGTTGGGCGAAATTAGCCAAGCATTAGCTGGAGACATGACCCCGCTACCAGATCAATTTAAAGAGGCTTGCAAAGATATTCTCGAAATCGAGTCAAATGATCTTGATAACGCTGATGCTCAAGACGTTGAGAACCAAAAGTCTAAAGAGGGCGACGAAGAAAAAGAAAAAGGTTCGGATGAAGACAAGGGTGAAGACAAGAAAGAAGAGGAAGCAGACGAAGACAAAATGCCTATGGATAAAGAAAAAGCCGTAGAGCCTGGGCATGAAAACCCGATGCTAGACAAGCTTGATTCTCTTATATCCATCATGGGAGCCGTTGTTAATAAGTTGGATCTTATGGCACAAATGATGGAAGGCATGGGCAAGACCGAAAAGCTTGAGTATGAAGACGCAGAAGGCGGCGAAGAAAAAATGACCGAAGAAGAAAAAGAAGCCGAAATGGACGTTGAAGACGACGATAAAGGCGGCGATTACAAAGAAGAAGACGATAAGGGCGATTATAAAGAAGACGAAGAAGACGAAGAAGAACAAATGAAAAAGGGCATTAACGAGCTACGCGAAAAATATGCTGACCAGTGTAAAAAAGCGGGAATTGATCTTGATGAGTTTTTGAAAGACTTAGAAGAAGAATAATTTAGTTCTATGGTGTTGCTGTTAACAGAAAACTATAATATGCTAGAGGTATCCAATGTCAAAGAAAGTTAAATCAAAATTAAACGCGATAGAATCTAAAATCAAAGAAGGGCTTGAAAAGTCTGAAAATGAAAAGGCTTCTGTCATTCATGGTGGTAACAAGATCACCAAGGAGAACAAAACTATGACTACGAGTTCAGAAAAAAGATTGCTTCAAAGCTTTGGCGTAAAAGACGTTAAGGGACTTTTGGAAGTGAACATTGGAGCGCCTAAGTATGCTCACCTTGATGCAGGGATGAAGCAAGCTGCAATTCAATTAAAGCAAGATATTGACTGTGCAAGATTTACCGCACAAATTTTTGACGGTGCGCCTTTGGACACTGACAAAAGAGATGCGAAAGTTAAGTTTTTAGATTCAAGCTATGCTAAAAATGTTGACCTTAAAGGTAGACTAAAAGCATTTGGTTCTGAAGTAGTTGGTGAAGGTGACGAGTGGGTTCCTACTCTTATCTCTCAAAACTACATTGAGGAATTTCACCTAGAGCAAAAGCTTGCTAAATACTTCAAGCAGGTTCCTATGGCTTCTTCTCCTTTTGAACTTCCCGTACAAACTGATTCAAAGAAAGCTAAACTAGTTGGCGAAGGTGCTACTAACACTTCAAGAACTTTCGGAACTGAAAAACTAAGCTTCTCAGCTAAGAAAGCTTCTGAGTTTTATGAGTTGCCAGAAGAACTTAACGAAGATTCAGCACCAGCTATTCTACAACTTGCAAGACAAGAAGTAGTAGACGCAGTTACTCGCGCAATTGAATCAGCTATTATCAACGGTGACACTGCTGGAACTCACCAAGATTCTGACATTGTTGGAGATGACTTTGACAAGGCTTGGGACGGACTTAGAAAAGTTGCACTAGCCGCTTCTTCCACCACTGATTTTGGTGGCGCTGCAATTGACAAAACAAACTTAAATGCTATGCGTAGAAGCATGGGCAAGTACGGTGTAAACCCCGCTAGACTTGCTTGGGTATTTGGCCCTAGTGCTTATTCACAAGCGCAAAACCTTGAGATTGTTGAGTCGCTAGAGAAGTACGGCCCTAATGCAACGGTTCTTTCTGGTGCGCTTGGTGTTTACAACGGTATCGCCGTATGTGTTTCTGAGTGGGTTCGTGAAGACCTTAACGCTACTGGCGTTTATGACGGTGTTACTACCGACAGAACAGCTATCCATCTTGTTAACATTGACCGATTCATGATGGGAATGAGAAGACCTATTAGAATCCGAGTTGCACAAGACCCAAGAGCTGAGTTTGACAGATGGCAGCTAGTTTCCTACACAAGACAAGCCTTCACTGGCCACAAGCAAGCTGGAACTGCTTACGCAAGCGGTACGGTTTCTTCAGAGCGTTCAAGTGTTCTTGGAATCAACATACTAGCCTAATAAGCTTTAAAAGTTTACAATCAAAGGGGCAAATGCCCCTTTTTTTAGATGTTGCTGCAAACATAACACTTCACCAATTAACGCCGGTATGATTATGTATAAGCTTTTTTTAAACATAGTGGAAAGCATTAGCCGAAACGTTGGCTATATTTATGTGCCTTTTAATAATCGAAAGATAAAGGCTAGGCACTATAGATACATGGAAAAGAGACTAATGGTCGGTGATATAATACTATGTAAAAGCAATGGTTATTTGTCTAATTTGTTTATTGGCAAATATACTCATGTGGGAATATATGCGGCCCATGATACGGTGGTGGAAGCTACTCCAAAAGGTGGTGTTTTAAAGACTGACTTGATAGACTTTAGTTTAAAAAGAGATAAAGTTTTAATTTTAAGACCTAACTTCTTAACAGAGCCAGTTGAAAGAATTGAGATACAAGACAGGCTATATGAGCAGGTTGGCAAAGATTATGATTTTAGTTTTCAAGCGGATATTAAGGATTTTTATTGCTCTGAGTTGGCTTTATACGCTTATAAGAATCCGAAGCTAAAATTCAAAGATAGGTATGGAAGTTTGACTTTTATTCCTGATGATTTTATTGATTACATAGGAACAGAATTTAGGGTGATTTATGATTCTCAAAAACAAAAGTAAAATGCACATTATTGTACACAATGGAAAAACATTTGAAAAGATTGAGGCAGGTGGCGTTTCTAGTGACATGCCTGAAAAAGTTGCACAAGAGCAATTGCAAAAGTTTAAAGGATTAGGTGAAGCTTTAGAGGTTTATGTTGAGAAAGAAAAACCTCTGAACAAGAAAGCGCCGAAAAAAGGCAAAGATAAAAAAATGGAAAAACTAGAGGACTAATATGCCTTTAAACGAAAATGCTTTGGTTGATTTAGACACGATGAAAAATTGGTTAGGTATTGACCTTCTCAATACTGACTTTGATTTTAAAATAGAATTGTTTATAAATTCAGCAAGCAAAAAAATAGAGACTTACTTAAACCGCAAGCTATCGAAGCGCCAATACACAGTCAGAAAAGACGGCGTAAGATCGGCTAAGATTGTGCTTAGGCATTATCCAGTGGGTGCGGTTACAAGCTTGTCTCTAAGCAACGATTGGGACTTTTCGGAAACCGTGGATACTGCAAATTATATCTTTTCAGAAGACGGCGTTATAACGCTTAGAGAGGTAGTCGCAGGACGCGGTAATGCCAACATACAGGTGGTTTACGAAGCGGGGTATGTAACCCCTCTTAGTCCTATTCAAACGGGAGAGGCTTTACCTAGTGATATCGAGATGGCTTGTATTACTTTTGTTAAATGGCTTTGGAATTTAGACCATGATGAGAGAATGGGCATACAGAGCCGCGACAAGCAAAACCAGAATACAACTTACATTAACGGTATACCGGCCGAAGTATGTCAGATGATCGAAGACCATAGACGGGTTGAGGTTACTTCTGAAAATGCTGTTATTGAGATGTTTTAATGGATGTTGAAAAGCTTATAGCCAAATTAAAAAGATACGATAAAAAAATTGCGTCGAATCAAATCCTTCACCGTATTGGGTTAAGGCTGACTAACAGGCTAAAAGTTGAAGTCACTAGGCTAAAAATAATTGATTCTGGCAGGCTTAGAAACTCTATTGGGTATGATGTTAAAGGCGACGAGTTATCAGTCGGTGTGTTCGGCGTGAGGTACGCTAAATTTCATGAATTTGGGACAAAGCCAAGCGCAAGGATGGCTAGGTTTATTCTTTGGAAAGCTAGACAGAGCAACGTAAAGAAGCCGAGCAAAGGTGTGATTGAGTGGAGCGGGAGAGGTAGAGATTTAAAAGCTAGGATTAGACCTAGACCGTTTTTCTACAATACTATAGAATCTGAAAAAGATTATATTTATGACATGATAAAAGCTTGGTACTCGATAAATGCCGACACCTAATATTGACAGAGCAATCTTAGACGCAATGCAGACTACACTAGAGGCAATCCCTTGGGTTTCTAAGGTGGAGACTGAAGACATAGTTGTAGCTTTTGATTCTGATGAATACCAAATCCCTATGATTCAGGTTTTTGGAAATGGACAAAAGTTTACACACGAAAGAAATGGGCGGGTAAAAGTTGAATGGTCTGTTATTGTAGAGCTAATTTTAAAAGAAGATCGAAACGGATCATATAATCAAAGAGACTTGCTAGACAAAAGGCAAGATATAGAACAAGCTATTGGTGGTAACGTAAGGTTAGGTATCCCAGAAGTATTAAATGTGTTATATTTAAACAATCTTGACGACATTGGATTAGTTCGACCGTTTTATGTAACACAGTTAGAATTTAGTGTGGAATACCATAAGACCTATGCGGGTTTTTGCTAAGGACTAGCGCAAATTATTTTTTCAAAAGAGGTAAAAAATGGCAAAAAATTATGCAAGTTTGTATAGTTCAGCGTTAGATTCTTCGGCGCTTAATCAAACACTATACGTTAAACAAGAAACTGTTAATGGTACGATGATCGCACCAACAGACTCAGACTTCACTTTCATTCTTGAGGGTGGCTCCATGAACTTTAGTCAACCACTAGAAAGCTCTTTGCATCGAAGTGGAAGACATAATAACAACACAATTCTTAAAAAGAAGACGCTAGAGTGGTCATATCCTACCTATATCAACATAGATACAGGCGTTGCGGCTGGTGCTTCAGAAATTGAGGACGGTATTAAGACTCTTTGGAGATCTGCTTTAGGTAGAGAAACAATTGACGTCACTGGTTGCGCTTATGATTCAGCGAATGACCCTAGCACTACATTTACAATTTTTGAAGTGGGTGATATGTGGTGCAAGCAGGGTTATGGATGTTTTGTTGATAGCGCCGAAATTCAGTTTGTTGGTGATGGTGAATCCCAAATTAACTGGAGCGGAATGGGTGTTGAGTCTTACCTAGTTGGCATGTCTCAATCTATTATAGATAACAACGGTGGAAACACTGTAACAGTGGCAGCGGGAGAAGGTAAACGCTTTCCGGTTGGATCAATGGTCATGCTTGTTGAGTCAGACGGTGTAACACGTTCGGCTGATACTCCAAACGGTTCACCGAGAATTGTAACAGATGTTACCGGCGATGTTGTAACGCTTGATGGAGCCGTATTAGCTGACGCTGATGGATCTGTCACACCTGTTTATTTGGTTTACTATGAGCCAGAAGCACCAGTTGGAATAGACAATCCTCAAGTCGGCTTAGTAGGTGACTTTATATCTGCCTCTATGGGTGGTCAGTGTGTTCGTAATGCGACAATATCCATTGCTAACAACCATGAGCCTGTAAACTACTGCTTTGGTACTGATGCCCTTGACGGATCTATATTTGTACCAGCATCGCGCCTAGAGGTTACTGCTAGTGTTGAAATCAACATGAGTAAAGCAAATGTTGGGATATACAACGACATTCAAAACCAAATTGCACAAGATTTACAGTTTATTTTGGGTGATTCAACTACTAGACACTTACAAGTAACACTTCCAAGGGTTGAGTTTACAACACCTTCGATTGATGTTCCTTCTAGTGGTTCTATTCCTGTTACCTTTGAAGGCGTAGCTTATCAGACTTCACTAGACGCGGCGGATGAGATTGAGGTAAAATATCTCTAAGCTTTTATTCATTGCTCCATTTACTCTATGTAAAGAGAAGTCTTTTCAAGGCTTCTCTTTTTTTGTATACTGCAAGCAATTATCTTAAACATTTTTTTAAGGATTAAAAAAAATGGCACTATTCTTTTCTGCAATTAAATCAAAAGAAATTAAAGTTATCTCACAAAAAGACGAAGCATTAGACAATGTATCGGTTGAAGATTATCAGGAATATTTGAAAGATTTAGACGAATCAAAATTAACTTTTAAAGAAGGCGAAACACCGACATATTTTGTTTTAAAAACAGCCGGAACTCAGAAAGAAATCTTAAGTCAAAAAGATGGAATGGCCAGCCTTGCTATGAAATCAAAAGATACTGGTGAAATGCCTATTTATTCTCTTATGCTTGCTACGGTTAGAACGGCTTTAAAGGATATGATTACAGACGGTGAAAGCCAAATGGTTAAAGATAAGTCAGGCTTGGCTTCTGAGGAGTTTATGACTTGGCTTGTATCCAATGATATTGTGGGCGATTTATATACAGCACTAGAAAGCCAACGTGGTGCAACAGATCAAGAAATACTTAAAAAAAAATCAGCGCAATCATCGACCTCAACTTTGCAGATCATGGAGAGCTAAAAAAGCAGGGTAGAAACTTTGATTGCTCAACATGTAGGGTTTCACACCTTAGAAGATGCAAAGAAGACAAGTGGGATTTTAACGAAATGGATTCAAACGTCTTTCCAATGTATGTTCATAAGGGTGGAACTCTTTATGGTTTTTGCCCTGCAAAAGCAACTTGGGATAATGAAGCTACTGAGTTGTATAAGACCTTAATCGTATCGCGTGAGTGTGGTATAATGCTATCAAAAGGCGGTGTTTTAGATCAACCAGCATGGTTTATAGATTTACTCTCATGGTTCACAACTAGATACGACCATGAGAAATTTGTTTCACGCGCTAGAATGGTTTTAGGTGATGGCAAACCCAGTAAGGGAAACTTAAAAAATGGCAATCAACACGGACGAACTAAAAATAAAAGTAGTAATAGATAATGAAAAAGCTTCTAAGGCTATAAAAGAAACAAATAAAAACATAAAAGATTTATCTACTGTTGTTAACATAAATGAGGAATCTTTTAAAAATCTCTCAATTCAAATTGGTCAAATTCAAAATGTTACAAAGCAAGGCACTATTTTAAATGATGCTTTAGCTGGTTCTTATGACGAAGTAGCTAAATCAGCAATAAACTCTGCTGATGAAATGAGAAACCAAATTGATATTATGAGGGATTTAAAAGACATACTGGCAAGCACAGCTAGTTTTGTCACTACTGTAGTTAAAGCGTCTTTTTTAGGTGCTGCTGCTGGTTTTGTTTCTTATAAGACTGGATTTTCTGACATGATTAAGGAGACAAAAGCTTTTAAGGTTGTGTCTCATGATGTTAAGCAACTTCTTGGTGTGGGCAATATATTTGAACAATCCTTTAAAGATATTAAAAACGGTGAATACAGAAAATCATTAGCTTCTTTTACTAACCAGATGAAAAACACTTCAAAAGCACTAAGTATTTTTTCGATCGGTTCTATTCTAGCTGCTGAAAGACTTTCTTTTTTAGCAAAAGGATTAGTTGGTTTTGGCTTTGCTCTTTCATCTTCTGAAAATGCTTTGGTTTCTCTTATTGGTAAAATAACTATATTTATAGGCATACTTACTGGTGGTTTTTCGGTAGCTCTTTTTTATGTCATTTCTATAGTGGGTGAATTAGCTATTTCACTTGGAGATAGTTTATCAAAAGGAATGAATAAGGCAGTAGAGGCTTTTCAAAAAGGCTATGATTCAATCAGGAAATTTGGATTGATCACTCAAAATGTTTTAAATGAGCAACTAGAATCAGGACTAATTTCAAATGTTACAGAAGAACTAGGCAGATACACTGATGCAATTGAAAAAGCTGCAAGAGCCACTATTTTTAGCGGTGATGCAATAAGGGATTCATTGAAGCTTATTATTGCAGAAAGTAGAATGTTTGGTTTTACTTCTGAAGAAAACATAAAAATATTTAATAGAGCCACAGAAATTGCTTCTGCTACTGGCAAAGAGCTGCAAGACGTTACCCTTAGAATAATTCAAGGGCTTGCCGGTTCTTCTCAAGGGCTTCTAGCTTTGGGTATTAACCTTAAAGATACTCATGTAGAACTTAAAAACTTTCAAGAGATGCAAGGGCAATCACTTCAAAGCTTTTCAGAGCAAGAAAAAGCTATGTTTAGGCTAAATGACCTTATGGGACAATCTAAAATTTTCCTAGGTGCAAACGCTATAGCAATGGATAGCTTTACGGGTGCAAACATTAGAGCAGAAAAAGCGATATCGGATGTTATTGCCAAACTTGGACAACAAGGTGAAATAATCCTATTCCTAAAAGGTTTGTATGCTGGCTTCTTAGAAATGATAGCAGAATTGCCAGACTTTTTCTTTGAGGTTTCTGGTGCTGTTGCTGATGTTGGTGCTGTTTTATTAAAAGTTGTTGGTGTATTTTTAAAATATGCCGCGGTTATTTTGTTGTTGAAGGCATCATATAGTGGGCTTTCTTTTGCTGTATCATCTTTAATTGTTGTCCAAACGGTATTAAACAAAGTTTTTGCTTTTACAGCAGCAAAAGCAGGTGTTGCGGTGTTGCCTGTAACGAGTCTAAAAATTGCATTTATAAACCTTGGAAGAATATTAAAAGCGGTAGTAATTAAAGATTTAGCTCTTTTAAATGCTTGGCTTATAGCCACAACTAAAAGCGCCTTGGCTCTTTTCGCAGCTCTTTTAAAAAATCCTTTTACTTGGTTAGCTATTTATGTAGTTATGCTTACCAAGGCTATGATTGACTTAAATAGAGAAACAAAAATATTAGATGAATTTTTTAATATTTTTTCTGGTTCAACAGAGGAAGTTAACAATCAACTTGAGAAACAAGCCGAAGAAGTTGGATTTTTAACAAAATCTTGGACGTTTTTAAAAGACGTATTTAAAAGCGTTGTTGTTGTCATACTTAATGCTATTTCTGTGATAATTGGACTTTTTGCCGAAATACTTAAATCTATACCGTTTCTAGGTGATTCTATAGTTAAATACTTAGATTCAGTATCCACAAAAGCAGCCGCTTTCTCTAAAAAAATGGAAGATCTAAGAGCCGAGATAAACGAAAACCTTGGAAGCGGCGTTGCTACCGCAGCGGAAAGAGGCTCGGAAGCAGTTGATAAGCTTGACAAGAAATTTAAAAAGCTTGGGCTTACCAGTGAAGAACTTACTAAAAAAATAAAAGAATGGGCTGACCTATCCAAAGACATTGCCAAGCAATCATTTGAACTTGGTTTAACTTCTTCTTTTGATGATTCTGAACTCGGAAGGCTTAAAGCAATGATTAAGCTTAAAGAAGAAGAGTTAAAAATTGAAGAAGAAAAAATTAAATATTCTGGCATACCGATGGCCAATGTTACTCTTAAACCTGATGAAGTCAACAAAGGCATAGAGGAACTAAGAAAGCTTAGAGAAGAATACGAGAAATTGTTTAAGCTTCAAAGAGTCAGAATAATTAAAACAAACATTAAAACAGATTTTACACAATCTAAAATGCTTCTTGATGCTCAGAAAGATGTTGAAGACACTTTAAAAAATAATCTTCAAATCCAAAATCAAATCACCAAAAGCAGGCTTGGAACTTTTGATGTTGTTAGGATGGAATTTAAAGAAAAAAGAAATATTGTCGATGAGCAAATCAATCAGTTAAAACTTGAAAACGATATTATAAAAGCCAACAGAGATAGACTAATTGCTTTAGGTGCAAGCAAAAAAGAAATCCAAGAAGTAAACGACCTTTTGGAAAAAAGAAAAGATTTAATATCAGCTAAAGAATCACAAAAAGATATTTTAAGCTCACAACAGCAAACAGAAATAGAAAACATTGGTATTTCCATTGGAACTAACCTTGTAAATGCTGCGAAGTCAGGTGCAGATGCTTTAGTTGGTACGGCAATTTCAGAAATAGGAAAAGCCATTGGCCCTATAGGTACACTTGTTGCGGAGTCTATTAACCTTCTCAGACAAGGCTATGAAGCTATGTTTGAACTAGGAAGGGATTTTTTCAAGATATTAGCAAATTTACCTAAAATGATCACAGAAGGAATACAAGGCTTAATAGAAGGCTTAATACAAGGGGTTTTAGATCTTTTGACAGACCCAGAATTGCTATCTAGTATTTATTCTTCGATAGTAACACTTTTCCCTAAGCTCCTTACGGCAGCATTTAAAGCATTGCCGAAGTTGATTAAGTCACTACTCAATCTAAACTTTTGGATGGAAGTTTTAGAGTCTTTTGTTGATGCTATCATTCAATCTTTTGTGGAGGCATGGCATACGTTTTTAGATATGCTCACTGGTGATTTGCCAGATGCCATAGGAAAAGCCTTTAGTGATGGCATAAAAGCAGTTCCTGATACTCTTATGGGGTTTGCACAAGATATGTTTTCAGTAGTTGAAGATTCAGCTATTGGAATGATGGGTGGTGGTAAAGATTCTAGCCTTGTCGAACAAGCGGCCGAAGCTGGTAAAACCATATGGGAAAGGTTCATAGAATTTCTTGTCAAAGGATGGCATTTCTTCCTAGATGCTGGTGAAGCTATTTGGTTAGCTTTCCGAGATGGGCTTGTAGGGCTTGGAGACTTTTTAGTTGAAGCTGGCAAAGAATTTTTTGATTTTATTATGACTATCCCAAAAGCCTTATGGGACAGTATTGTTTATTTTATAGAAAAATTCCCTGGACAATTGTTTGAAGGTCTGATGGACTTCGGTGAAAAAATGTGGATTCTATTTAGGGATGCATTTTCTAGCCTTGGTGGTTTCTTCCTAGATGCGTTTAAAGGAATTGCAGGTGGTTTGTGGCAGGCTTTCAAAGATGCATTTTCTGGTATTGGTAATTTCTTTTCAAATATTTTTGGTGACCTTTGGGACGGTTTTAAAGACGGTATATCAAACTTATTCAGTTTCCCAGAGAGCAAAGGGACTGTAGAAGGTTGGATGGGTGTTGACTTACCAGTTTTGAAATTTGCTGAAGGTGGTGTTGTACCGGGCATAGCACCAGTGAGAGGAGATTCACCAAAGAACGACAATCAACTATCAATGCTTTCACCGGGTGAGTGGGTGATACCAAGAAGTATTACACAAGACAAAGAAAAGGCAACACAGCTACAGCAAGTTATTTCTGGAGATGTCCCACAGTTTTTCATGGGAGCCATTAGAAAGGCTGGAGAAGTAACGGGTGTTTCAAAAGCCATTAGTGATGTTGGCGAAGCAACGGGTGTAAATAGTATTTTAGAAGAAGCTGAAAATGCTTTCAAGGGTTTAAGCACTACCTTAAAAGCTGTTTATAATTGGGTTTCTGATAATATTGGTGCAGTAGACATAGTTAAATTTGTAGAAAATCCAGTTAAAGCAGTTATGAAAATGATTGAAAACGGAATGGCAGGATTTGTTGAGCCTAGAGCAAGCGGAATTATAAAATCATTAGCGCAAAAATCCTTCCACAGCGGCGGCTTTGTCGGTAACAACGGAATGGCTAACCTACAGGGTGGTGAGTTTGTTATGAGAAAATCAGCCGTTAATAACATTGGACTTCAAAACCTAATGGGAATGAATGCAGGTAGCTCAATGGCTGGTAGTAACCAAGAATTTAATATTGATATAACACTTAACACGACCGAAAAAGTTGACGAATCATTTTTGACTAATAGACTTATGCCAGAATTTAAACAGCAACTAAAAGACGCTTCTTTAAGGGGTGATTTTGTTATCTCTCAAAAAGGAATTAGATAGATGACTACGTTAGGATATTTAGAAACAGACTATGCCACAATTCAATATGGTGGCGGTATCGCAACAAAGGTACTGCCTAGCCAGTTTGAAGCGGTTTCTAGTGTAGATGAAAGGCTTCTGGCTGAGTTTGAGGGTGTCAACACAGTCACCAATTTTTTAAATGCACAGTTTGAAGCAGTTGTAAATAATGACAAGGTTTTGAATACGCAACTTGAGGCACTACGTTTAGACTTTGACGATGGACTATCCACCGAGTTTACGGGAGCAAACCCTGATAACGAAAAATCTTTCGGTATCCAATTTTATAAAACGCCAATTAAAGCGGTTTCTATTGGTCAGTATTTGAGCCAAGACGATTACGCAACTTATTCTTATGCTTCCCCTGTTTTTGCAAAGTGCATGAATACGCAATTTTTTGCAGTTAATACCCAGGCTAAAAAATTAGGTGTTCAGTTTGAAGGAAAAATTACGACCGACGACATAACCGGCGTACAGTTTGAAGGAAAGATTACTTCGACTAAAACAGTTGGTTCGCAGTTTGAATCATTTATTATTAAAAACCTTAATGTGCAATTTAGAGCCGTTATTTATAACACTACGCAACTTAGGTTTCTTTATGAATTCCCTAGCCGAGGTTTAGACGGTCAAAGCTGGACGGCTTCGAGTACGGCAACAAGTAGCTCGGATGCATTTGACGTAAACAACTTAAACAATGACATTGTGGAAAAAGCTTGGAGATCAGCGTTAGGTGGCGCTCAAACACTTACTTGTGACACTCAAGACACTGGTGGAGTTTTCCTAGATACCCTTGCCATACTTGAGCATAACATCACAAGGGGTGGAAATGTTCAACTTCAAGGTTCAAATGATAACTTTATCACTACTCCATTTGTCACTCAGTTAACGGTTGAAGACAAAAACATGTACTATATTTCTGAAGACCTACCGCTTCAGTCTTATAGATATTGGAGAATAGAAATCAATGATGTTGCTAACCCAGATGGATATATTCAAATTGGTTCTATCGTGTTTGGTTCTTCTATTGTATTTTCTTCTGAAGAAAACATAACTGAAGATGTAGACTTTGGGATAACCCAATATGCGGATAACATTTTCACAGAAGGTTTCACGAATGTTTCTAATGACCGTGGCCAGAAGAAACAGCTAGGGCTTCAGTTTAAAAACCTTGAAGCACAAAATAGAAACTTTATAGAACTTAGAAGAATGTTTGAAGCAGTTGGAAACATCCAAAAAGTTCTATTTATACCTACGCCGCAAGACGCGAGCGAATTTGCAGTATTTGCCAAGATGAAACAAATTCCAAAAGAACGACATAAGCAAATGGGTAAGCACTATGTTTCACTAAATATCGACGCTGACGAGAGTTTATAAGATGCCAAGTAGAGACAGAACACCATACGAATCGGCAACGGTACTAGACCAAGACCTTCTTGACGAGATGCAAGACAATCTAAGAAACGGCCTTCGGTCGATCATAGAAGTAACGGCGCCGGATGATAGCATCATTAGGGTTTCAGATCGAAACACCTATGTTGGTGAACACTTCTATGAAGCTAGGACAAACTTTCCAGCAATCACAAGAAACGTAGGAGACTGGCTGGGTGGTTCACTGGTTTTTTCTGAAATTGAATTTGTCATTTCTAACGCCGATGGATTTTATAACAATCTTTTACCCGCTGGAGATGACTTTTCAGACTGGAAGGGAAGACCCGTAGAGCTAAAAATTGGGCTTGGTGAAATAGAATCTACATATATTTCAGTATTCAAAGGCACGATAAGCAATGAGGGCGGTTTTAGTAGAGATGTGACTAGCTTTAAAATACGGGCTAGAAATGATCTTGAAAAAGTGAATGTAAGTTTTCCAAACACTGTATTTACAAACCTGAGTCATCCAAAAGGAAACGATGAGCTATGGGGTTCTACGGTTCCCCTTGTCTATGGAGATTGGACGGTTGAAGTTACTGGTGGTGGTGCTAGCTTACCTGCATTAGTTACCAATGGAGCTGATATTTACGTTAATGGTGAATCTATACCCGTAGAAATTTCTGTTGGTTCACCGGCTATTTTTACAAGCGCAAGACATAGGCTAGATGTTAACAACAAGATAGAGCTAGAAACAGACGGGACTTTGCCCACAGGGCTTTCCCCTGGTGAATACTTTGTGAAGCAAGTTGTTTCTGTTGACACTTTTACAGTATCAGCAACAGCCGGTGGCGCTGCAATCAATACAACAGGAGCGGGTAGCGGTAGTCATACAGTCAGAAAACCAGACGCCGAAAGCTTTGGAAACGTACAGTTAACTATATCCGAAAATGACCTAGAAAGTTTTACCACTTCAGAGGTTTATCTTATTCGGTCGGACCTTTTCTTTAAAATACCGGCTTCACTTGTCACAAGTGTTGGCGCTGGAAACAAGACTTTTGAGATTATTCAAAATAGTGCGTCTTTTCAGATTGACGGTCAAAACTGGACTTACACAAATTCTGATGAATTTTATGTAAAAGCTAAAGGCAAAGAGATTGACGGCAGTTATAATAATAACCCAGTATGGATAGCTAGGGATATTTTAAAAACTTACGGCGGTTTAATTGACAGTGATTTTAATTCCAGTTGGGCTACTTTTAGGGATAAGCCTAGTGTATCTAGCACGAAGGCTAGAGCATATATTAGAGAGCCACAAAACACCATGGAATACACTGTCTCTCTTATGGAGCAAGTCGCGCTAGAGCCGTTTGTAAACCGTGATTTAAAGTTTTCTATCAATTCACTTCAGTTTGATGATTGGGACGCTAGCGCCGATTTTAGAGTCAAGAATTGGGATGTAGAAAGAAACACCTTTAAACCAACAATTGACCAAAGAAATAATTTTAATCGGGCTAGGGGTATTTACAATTTTTTGCCAAATCTTGGAGAAAACGCTTGGTCAACAAATTATTACAGAAATCAGGCGGCAATTGACCAGCAAGGGATTAGCGAGACAAAAGCACTAATATATCCTAATTTGTACCAAGAAGACCGCGTGGAATACTTCTTAACCGAAACCCTAAAACTAACAAGCGCCTTTAGAGAAGTTGGGAATTTTACCGCAACCCCAAGAGCGTTCTTGCTAGATATTGGGGAATTTATTAAGATAGATGTACAAATCGGTTCATCTATTTTTGACGATGTACCGTTCATGATTAGAAATATTAGCTATGACCCAGCTACACTGAAAATAAGCATGAGCGGTTGGATTATGTCAATGGTTCCTTTCCCTGGTTACGAGCCTAACTATGCTGGAACTGTTGGTGGCTACAACGCAACGATTACAGAAGAATAAAGGATTTAAAAATGGCTGTTAATTTATTTGTGTGTCCAACACTTGTTGCTTCAGACACTAGCGCACCTTCTGAATTTTCTGATTCATTAGCCGGTGGTGGCTCAGGGCTTAACCTTGGCCAAGTTGCAAATGGGCTTTATGCGCCGATTGTAGACCAAGGGCTAAACCAAGGAGCGCAATTAGTTTATCTTTCTCACGATGCTACAATCGACCCGATTACAGATGTAAAGATTTACATTGGGCAATACTCAGGAACTTACGGTGGTGCGGTTTCAGCGGCTTCAGATTTTTCTAGTATCGTAGCAGAAGGCCAAAATTCAAGCGCAACTACCGGCGACAAAAACAATTCCAATGGAACGGCTTCTGGTGTTTGGATAGACTTTCAGTGGGACGTATCCGAGACAAATCAATTTGACATTGCTACCAGAGCAACGGACGTTAAAATATTTGGAGACAACGGAACAGACGGTATTGACGCGGTAAGTGCTTTCGATCTTCCTGCTAGTTCTATGCTTTACGCTGCAAACTCGGCGAGTGAAGCGGCACCGAACACCCCTGAAGCTGGAAAGATCGGTATTTCTACAGGTGGCGGCTTTGGTGGAGACTTCACACTAGGAAACAGAGCCAAGGTTAGAAACAGAATCTATCTACGTTCAACATTCCCAGACGGTGGGATTTTTCAATACGATACACTTTTCAGGTATTCATTTACTGCTTAAAAGGATTTTAAAACTATGGCGCAAGTATTGCCCAAAGGTAAGTATGAAGCATGTTGGTTTATCGACTATTCAAACGATAGGCCAACAAAAAAAGGAATCTATAATTTTGCAAGCAATCGACCAGAAGAGATGGCATACTCTCAGCCTAAAGATCATATAGCTAAAGCTGGTATTTTAGCTCGGTGCGGTAACAGGGTTGAAAGAGTTGTTTTAAATTGTGAAGGTTATGATTTTTGCAATTTTGAATGGGTTGCTGGTAAATCTGCTTTGACTGGAAAATCAGGGCTAAACGGTTTAACATTAGTAACAAGAAACGAAAGAGCTACTTTTTTCTTTGACGGTTCGGTGGACATTAAGAAAAGAGATAATTCAGAAGATAAACTTTTTCATTACGGTAGAGGCTAAATCATGGCAGAAACTACAACGGACTACGGACGGCAAAACCTACCTTGGCCAGATTTGGGCTTTGATGCTGGTGTGAATCTTCACGCTGCAATCGTGGGAAGTGTTGCGGTTTTATCCGATCAAATAAGCGCGAAATGGTCAGGCTCGCAAGCAATACCAGCGGGCAACACAATCCAACTTGCCCATAACTTCGGGCTAAGTTTAGGTGAACTTAGAATTAGAATTGTTGAGTCAGGCGCAGAATTGACCCAAGGTAATGATACTGATTTTGGTATCAGTGAAGTTGATGTTAACACCATTAACATTCAAAACAATGATGCGGTTGCAAGAACTATTGAAATCTATGTTTACCCACGCGCAAAAATGCGAGGAGAAGACCTAGACCCTGCTATAGTGATTAACACCACAGGAAACGCTACTGTTGGCAATATGACCGTAACAGGTGACTTAGAGGTTCAGGGTACTACCACGACACTAAACACCGAAACGCTGGACGTTGAAGACGCGAATATTACCATTAACAAAGGTGGTACAGATGCAAGTGCTGAAGGTGCTGGGCTTACCATTAAAGGGACTGGAGGTAGTGACCTTGGTGGTGTTGAATACGATTCATCTTTAAATTCTAAGTTTAAAGTTGGTGACGCGACCAAGAGAGAAATTTTAACAGCCGATGGCCAGCAAAGTGTTACCAACAAAGATATAGACGGTGGGACGGCAAGCAATACAAGTAGAATAGCGGTTCCCCGTGGTGCTGATTTGGCTACGCTTCAAGCTTTAACCAGAAAGCAAGGCGCGATTGTTTACAATCAAGATAAAGATGAATTTCTTGGAGACACAGGCACAGAGTTAAAAACCATTGGCGGTGGCGGTGGTCTTGTCCCATTGGCCATAGATCATACCTTTGCAGGGACGATTGAAAGAGATACAGAATACATGGTGGATCTTTCAGCCGGTTCACTTGCTGTAAATCTA
>Ga0194024_1000020_pt1 | contig 35871 bp, 48 predicted proteins | sample IW13Sep16_MG_FD_140337 | JGI IMG/M metagenome (GOLD analysis project Ga0194024, IMG submission 140337) | Freshwater microbial communities from the Broadkill River, Lewes, Delaware, United States - IW13Sep16_MG | ecosystem: Environmental > Aquatic > Freshwater > River | place: USA: Delaware...
AAGTGTACCGTTTGGAATATCTACCATTGATTCTTCAGGTAGATATTCATAGTTAATTCTACTTAGTAATTTAAATTCGTCATGTTGTGACTTGTGTAGTCGTTTGTGAATTGCACTAAAGAATTTGCTGCTTGCTTCCAACAGTGCCATTGTTGTGCCAACAGGTCCGTAGCTTGCTGCATCTGAAATAACCTGTTCGGTTGTGTCGGCAAACTTCTGTGCAGTAGCAGTAACAAAGTTAAGCATCTGAAACAAAGTCTGTGAAGGTTCTTTGTATGGCAGATTGATGATCATCTTGGACAGATCATTACCTGTAGCTTCAACTTCTCTAAACTCACCGGGAGCAATAGGATCATTGTCACCTACAATACGTAAACCCTTCGCCTTAAAGCCACCGGGTAGGTTTGCAAACTGACCTGCATCAACCAAGCTACGCATTGCTGCAGTTGCAGTCATGGTAAGATTACCAAGGAAATGAATCAATCCTAGACCATAAAAACCAAAACCGGGAACAAAACGATAATGAGTAAAGAAGATTTTCTTTTCTCTGCGTCGATCATCTTTATTGTAGTTTCTGCGAATAGACAAAACCTGACGGCTCTGTTCTTCAATGGTAACAATATAGGGAAGAGACAAACCATCATCGTCTGCAAACTTACCGGGCAGATCAAGATAACAGTGCTGCTCAAGAAGAACGTACTGTGGATCGTGACTACCAGAAGGAGACAGACCCATAATTGTATCCATCTTCTGACTGATAGGAGCAAACTCTGGTGTACTTGCTTCAGGTAGGTCTATGTCTGCGTACATTCCTGCTGCCATGTCTCGCTGCATCTCTACTGGTGAGCGATAGATAACATGCGTGTAGCGATCTGCTCTGCGTAGATCGGTAGCATAGTAAGACACATAAAACTGGTCAATAGGAACAAACTCTGATACAGGTCGGTTTAAACTGCTGTCAAAGTAAATCTTTTTAAATGCTGATCCAATAAGCGGCAGGTGAAAGAGCATACGCTCAAACTCGTCAAAGTACTCAGGCATTTGTTCAGTGATCTGATAGTTCATAAAGTCTTTGACTCTATGGCTTTGCTTTTCTTTTTCTTCTGATACTTCACCAATGATCTGGGACTTTACTGGTCCACTGGCAGGAAACAATTCCTGTGTTGCCTTTGACTGAAACTTAACTGCTGACTCAATAAGGATTGGATGAACTGCAGTACATGCACCTTCAAATGGTTCTGATGCTTCTTCCAGCTTTAGACCTAATAGATCAAAGCCACGTTCAAACATACTTTCCCATTCTGCTCGACTGTCCTTGTCTGCAGTAAAGTTGTCATGTACTTGAATGGCAATGTCTTCAAGAGTTTCTTCGTCCAGATCGTCTACCAAGTTTCTAAAAAACTCTTCGTCCTTCTCCTCGATCTGTTCGTCAGACAAGCCTTCATTAAGATTACTCTTAAATTCTACTACAATACCACCATCACTAGGATCGTATTCCATGCTTGCATTTGAATCTTCATTCTCAGTTTCAATCTCTACGACTGAAAGTTCTACTGAAGGAATAGGATCAAAAGGATTGCGTTCAGTTGCCATGTTTTATATTGCCCTTGCTGTATAATTGTTATGTGTGATAAACAAAAATATAATCTGCTACTGTTTTACCTACGCAGTCCATACCCAGATCAGCAACAAGGTAGTCTGCTATTTCCTGTTGTGTAGTACCAAATCGTTCACACGTATTTTTAATTTCAATATTGATTACAGGTTTTGTACGTTTGATTGTTTCACTTGCTCCCTTGAGAAACTGTAATTCAAAACCTTCAACGTCCACTTTAATGTAATCAATCTTTTCAAAGTCAAAAGAGTCAAGTGTCTTTAGTACTGCCTTGTACTCTCCCTGTTCTACATCCGTAGTGATTGAAGCAGTACCGCTATTACCTTCCGCAGCGTACTCCAGTGCAATCTCTACATCATTCTCTGCTCCCAGTGCATAAGGTAGTATTTCAAATCTATCACTAGGAAAACCTGACAGATTACGTGTAAGACATTCCCTGTGTATTTCAATTGGTTCAAAACAATAAACCTTATTGAACTTGTTACACAAGTCTACTGCCCATGTACCTACATGACTGCCTACATCCAATGCAACATCAAAGTCATCTACAAACTGTAAACTTCTTATTCTGTGTGGCTTTTGATACTCTTCTCCTGAAAAGTGATCATCGTTGACAGGAAAATAAAAGTCCTGCCTCTTTTCTAATTCATATGCAAGTTTCATTTTTAGATTATAACCTCAAACTCTCCAATATGCAACACGTTTCTGCCTGCGTGGATTAACATCGTCCTCCCAGTCCGGGTCTTCAGGATGTTCCAAACGCCAACTGTCCTTGACATAATGTATTGCCATGGTCATTGCGTCCACCTGATCATCATGTCTGCCATAGGGAAACAGTATCATTTCCTCGTACAATTCTCTTGCCCATTCCTTTCCCTTTGGTAACCACACTCTTCCTGCTTCCAACAAGGGAGAAGCAGTAAATACTCTTGACACTTTGTCCTTGTCAGGCATATACTCCAAGACAGGAAGACCACTTCTTCTCATGTCCTGTATGAGTGACTGTCCACTTGCTTTCTTTTCTACCACACAAATATCAGGCTTATGCTTTTGATATTCCTGTTGTGCAATACGTCTTAGATCAGGATATTCAAATCTACCACGTACACTACCCAGTAGCAACAAATTACTTGCTACTCCCTCTATACCGTCCTCACTATCCTCATGGAAATGAAACACTCCCCACGTCTGTATAACACTGTAGTCTGCTGTTGTCTTTGTACTAAAGGCAGTGTCATAAGTTTGCATAATAAAGTCACAGCTTGGTGGTTCTTCGTACTCCCACCAGTTGATCCAGTTCTTCTTGATAAGACTACCCTCATCAGGTGTGGGGTTTTGCATGTACAGGCTTTCCCAATACTTTGATCCATTGGTTGCCTTAATTTCCATCTCGTCTATTCGTAATGTTTCATCGTCTTTCCATTCAGGAAAGTAACTTGTACCTTCAGGAAGACCCAACAGCTTACTGGACTTTTCGTCCAACCATGCAGGTATACTTACTACGTTCCATCGCATCTTTGTTTCAATGTCAAACTCGTCCTGCTGCTTTAATAACCAACCACACAGATCATCGTAGTGGTAGCGAGTATTAATAATAATAATTGCACCATTGGGCATAATACGTGTACGAAGACCTGAAGGCCACCATTCCTTTATGTAACGCCTGCCTGCATCAGAGAATGAATCTTCTTCTGACATAACGTCATCAAGTATGGCAATGTGTGCACCACGTCCTGCAATCTGTGATCTTACACCTGCAGCATAGTAACTACCATTGAGGTTTGTCTTCCATTTACCTGCAGCACGAACGTCTGCACGCAGATTAACACCGGGAAACATATTTGCAAAATCTTCAGTGTTTACGATATCACGTACTGATCTACCAAAGTCACTGGACAACTGATCAGAGTGACTGACAGTAAGTATCTCATGGTTAGGATTTTTACCTATGTACCACGCAGGAAATAACTTGGAACAGATTACTGACTTGCTGCTACGTGGTGGAAGAAAGACCATCAACCGTTTGATCTTTCCTTCCACTACCTGCTGTAACTTATCTGACAGAACTTCAATATGTCTGCCCATATGCCAGTCAGTAATTAACGTAGGTGCTACCTTACGAACAAAAGTAAGAAAGTCATCCTTTGACTGTTGCTGCACCATAACATTCAAAGTATTTCTTATACTCAAAAGAATGTTATAGGTAATCTCCTGATCAGATAAGTCCTGTTTATTCTTTTCACTAGCTGTCATTATTCTTTTCTATTACACCTGCAACCATAATGTCTTTACAACACTTACACAGACCTTTCTCTCCGTCTGTATTTGGTGAACAGCTACAGTCATTACAATTACACTGGTATTTATATTTACAATTAGGATTATCACACATAAGCACCCTCCAATATCTTTCGTTATATCTATATAGAATTAAGTATCCAAGTGTATTGTACCACCCCACCCTGTGGGAAGACAAGAAAAAGAGTTAAGGATGGTGTGATATTTTTGCAACACTTATAATTTATTTTTCCAATACCGTTGTTCTTTACTATTGTATCTGGTATACTACTCTCTATATAGATTATGTTATAGATTAAAATATAGAAAAAAGTATATAGATTAAAATAAAGACTTACAATATCAACTAGGTTAAGACTTTATGATATTGATCTTATTATATCTATATAGAATTATAGCCTAGTAGCACACCTGTTTAACACACCCTAGTATTTTTTTATTATTATAGCCACCCCTCTCTTGTAAAATAAAACAAAGGGGGGTGGTTTTTTTATTTGTAGTTTAAACTACCCTAGTATTTTTGGTAAATATATGACAGTGGCATATATATATGAGAACAAGCGGGGCATTTTCTTTGGGTGGGGGTGACCATGATGTTCACCATATGTTCCTGAATTGTTCTAGCGTTCTTCCTTTGTTCACCATTTGTTCCTGTTTCGTGCTTTCCCACTAGAACAAAACGTGAACAAAACGTGAACATCCATATTCTGACAGAACAAAACGTGAACATCCCCCTGGTCAACGTGAACATCCTCCTGGTCTTTTAAAATAATATGCCCGCATATCAATTAACGCGCTTCTCTTTGTATATGCGCACTTATCATATCCATTCCCAGCATTCCCGCCAATTTCACACCTTCCCTTGTGTTTAATATGTCCACCATACCTACCATAGTATGGGGCAGCAATGTTGACCCTTTTAATCGCGTTTTAAGCGCCATACAGTGGCTTTGACTGTTTCCCTTGTCCTAATACCTAAAATCAATTTGCGCGATTTGTTCACTTTCTGTTCGCGCCAATTTACAGCACTCTTTATAATTATATAAGGAAATAGGTCAGCACTATTGACCTATCTTAGCTTTTTTTTGAATTATGGCAATATTGCCTTATTTGCATCTTATTCATGCCTTATTCTCTGATCATAGTCCGCAACATCGAAAACAAACATGGAATTGAAACACTCTGGATACAGCAAGGACCGCCCCGATCCTCCGGGCGTAAATCATGGGGAAACATGGCATTGCTGTCAGCAGCTAGCAATCTTTCGCGCCGATATCTGAGCATGGGCAACACGATATCTGATTTTTATCTAAGCGCGACGGGTCAAGCGGGGAATGGGCAGCGGGTCGCGGCGCGGTAACAAGCGTCGGCGTGGGAACACGTTATAACCTCCGGTTGGAGGGCGGTTATTTGAGCAATTCCAGCTAAAAAATAAGCCGGTTCTACGCCTTATCGAACGAGTACTGTAGGTAAGGAGACAAGCAAGCAATGGTATGACTAGGCAACGGGTATGGTAATACTTGGCAAAAACAGGCAAGGGAATTGAGAGAAACGCGGTTCGATCAAGGGGGTATACGTCCCGGTCGCGTCTCAAACAGCCGTTGAAATTGACGGAAAGCGCAAGCAAGTTGCCCGTCATAACGTCTATCCGGGACGGAAAATTAACAATGCCGGAGGGTATCGCTCTACCCACTTTGAAAATCAGGAATATGAGCGGACGGACTTTATGGTTTGCCGTTTCTTCTAATAGCCGAATTGATATGCAACGGACGTGACCCGCCTATGCCGGGTTATGGACCGCCGCGTCAAATAGCTATTGGTCGGAACGGTATTCTGTTACCCGTCGCAATCCCCAACATATGCCCGATAGCAAGGGCATGGGGGCATTGCCGCAAGCAATTCTATTTGGGATTGTTTCCGGCAATGTTTGATTGCATAACCTCAAAACAAGGAAAATACCATGAACACGATTTGTGCTAAGACGTTGAACCGCCAAATTGGTGAAATCAAGCGCAGCGGTAAAGCGCTTCAGCAGAAAATAGTGTCTGTTGAAACGGACGCATTGTGGCATGCGCTGCAATGCGGCAATCACACGCCACTTACTAACCTTGTTCTGGCAATGCCAGCTAGCACAAGGCGCAAGGCGTTGATCCTTCACATCGTCGACCATTCCCCGTTGAAATGGGACGACGAAAAACATTGCTTCATGAAAAGCAAGCGCCAATGGGAAGAATCGCAAATCAATGCGGCGATTGAAACACCGTTTTACGAGTATAGCGTAGAGAAAGAACCGAAAGCGCTTGATCTGGACAAGCTGCTTTGCGCAGAGAAACTGATCGAACTTGCGAACAAGCAAGTAGAGAAGGCGATGGAGGAAGGTCGCGAGATTAAAGGCGATCAAGCGGCATTTTTGAAGCGTGCCGCCGCTTTCCAGTCGCTTGTCGCTTAGGATCAGTTGACAAGGGGCAAGGCAGGGTATTCGACCGTGCCTTGCAACGTGTCAATTGTAACTAAACCGAAAAGGAAAAGAGAAATGTTCTATTCAATCGAAGTGAGCGGAGTTAACACTTCCTTTATCAATGAAATCATCTGCGGCGAATTTGCTTCGCTTGCGGACCTTCGCAGTGATGCGTGGTATAGACCGGATGTAATGCGTGAACACGTGGAAACGTGGAACGCGGAAAATCCTTTTTATAAAATAAGTTACACAGTAGACGCAACGTATGAGGACGTTGCCTCTATCAGTTTAACTACGCCAGCAGGGCGTATCATATCGTTTACTTTTGGTGACGATGGTCCACAATATCCCGGCGGTGCGGTCGGGACACTCACGATTGACTTTGGAGAAAAAGGGTCAGGACACTTGGCCCTGAACATACTTCAGAATCTGGAGTACTATGATTGTCTTGATTTAATCACTTCAATCAAAACCAGCTTACCGTTTGAGGAGGTAGAATAAATCAGTTGGCAAGAGGCAAGGCATGGTGGTGTAATGTCATCGTGCCTTGCAACGTGTCAATTCTACTGCACCAATGTAACAGATAGGAAACGGATCATGGAACAGATAGCACTGAAGAATACCAAGCCGGGCGAACTTATTCGCCGCAAGCCCGACAGCAAGGTAACATTTGTGAGAGGAGCTTACGACCGAGCAGAAAAGAAATACGAGTTACAGGACTGGGATGACTTTTGCCGTTCCGTGTACCTGAAAGGCTCAACAATAGTATGGGTAGGATTCGACTTTTAACAGTAGACTACACCAGTGTAGTGTAATGAAAGGAAAAGAGAAATGAAGCAAAGGGTTATTGATATGAACAATATCAGGTTGCAATATAAGGGATACGAAATATCCCTAGCGCAACATACCATCGATGGAATTACTAAGACAGAAGAAATTGCCGTTCGCGTAGACGACAATTGGGAGATTGTATATTACCCTGCACCAAACGATGCGGACGATTACATCGTTGGCATTCAAGCTGCGAAGAAATTCATCGACACGCTACACTAGTGTAATGAAAGGGAAAAGAAAAGATGCAGATCACAACACTCAAGCAAGCGCGAGAAATCATTGGATCACTTGGCAATCCTAGCAAAATGCCGGGGAATGCATATGGCCTACCCGCCAGCAATGCAGGATTTGTTCCTGCTATCTGCAAAGAACGTGGCTTGCCAGTACCGTTACAATACGGATGCAAGGTAGGCCAAGTGCTGGCACGTATTCCCGGCACGCCTTGCTATAAATGTTTTGCAGACGAGCGAGGAAACTATACGTATCCTTCCGTGCAGATTGCACAGACGGTACGGCTTGTCGGATTGTATCATCCGCAATGGGTCGAGGCGATGGTGTTTGTCCTTGAGCGTACATTCGACAAGCAATTTGCACAAGCATTGGAAGAACATCTCGATACCTTCTTCTGCAATGAAGGGCGTATGCCAAACAAGCGAGAGTGGAAGGACTTGCACACGATGGCGATGCATGACGTTGCCTACATGCGGTGGCATGATAGTGGTGATCTACTAGATGTATGGCATTTGCATATGTTGTATGACGTTGCAGAAGCTACGCCATATCTCAAACACTGGTTGCCTACGCAGGACAGTCAGATTGTGGCACGGTCTAATCGTCCCACGCCATCTAACATGGTGATCCGTCATTCGTCACAGTTTGTTGATGGCAAGTTTAAGAAACGCTGGCAACATGTGTCGGGTGTTACTACCAAGCATGACGAGACATGCCATGCTCTACGCAACAACAATGAGTGCGGTGATTGCCGCAAGTGCTGGGACGAAACGGTGTATGCCGTCACCTATCCACTACACTAGTGTAGCAGATCATGTCCACAAAGGACAGAAACTACACCAAAGAGGATTGCCATGTCTGCAAAGATGTGGCAATTCTCATTGAGCAGGACAATCTGTATTGTCCCACATGTTACATGCAACTGAAGGAGATGTTACATGATGAACGACTGGGAAAAGATCGCAGATCAAGAGATAAAAGAATGGTATCAAAGTATTGATGCTAAATACTTTGACCATAAACCTTGGCAACACTTGTATGACGAAGAACGTCAAATGGTTGCTGAGATGTATTGGGAAGACCAACTCAACTAAAGGACCAGTCATGTCAAAGAACATAACGAAGAATTTGAAAGTATACAACAAGATTTACAAAGTAAATCCAAGCGATGACTTATACCATACTTTGCAAGGTGTGTATGGTAATCGTGACATAAACTATGTTAATGTGGACAGATTGAAAAAGTCTGTCGAGCGTAATGATGTGCTACGTTTGCGACCAATCGTAGTGCGAGAAGATGGTGAGTCTCTTGTCATTGTCGATGGACAACATAGATATGAGGTAGCAAAGATGTTGTCAAAACCTTTTTACATTATGATTGATGACAGTCACAATGACATGAACCTCATCAACATGAACACACACCAACGCAACTGGACGTTAACAGACTTTGCAAACTACTGGTCGCAGCGTCCTGAGACAGCAGACGTATATAATATCTACAAGAAATACAAAGAAGAATACACTGTGTCTCATAGTATTCTTATTGCAATCTTTAATAAAACATCCAGCTACAAAAGTGGTAGTTGGAATTTTAAAGAGGGCAAGTTAAGATATGATTCCTTCAACGAAGAGCATGTCAAAGATAGACTATCCAAGATCAAACGAATGCAGAGGTGTGCAACCAATCCTACCTTTGCACATAATGTTATTGGTAAGCAACAGTTTCATGGTGCTTTGCTCGAAGCGTTGGAGAATAGCACGTTTGACTTTGAAAAATTCCTTGACAATCTCAAACGGTCACGTCATAAGTTTAACTACCTCGCCAATGTGGGTGACTACAAGCGAGAAATCTTCCGTATCGAAAAGAAAAAAGGAAAGGAGTAAGACTATGCGAGTAGGACCAACAAATGTTTTCGGTGTGTCTCAACTTGTATTGAAGCAGAACACTGTCAAAACTGACAGGGTAAAGGAAAAGTATTTCCATACCGTATCGGTCGTTGCTGTTGATGAGGATGGCAATGAGCAAGAGATTGCAACCCTCTTCAAAGATGGATACGGAGAGGAGAGTCGTATCCAGTTATCCACAGATGTTTAAGTTTCTGTTGGCTGTTGGTGTAATGTGTGCCATTGCAGGTTTGCATGGCACATATTACAACGAATCAGTGCAGGAACATTGGCTTTCTGTTATGGTATTGTTATATGGAATCATGCTTGTACTATGTTCTATATACGTAAGGAGTGTAAGAAAATGATGACGTTTTCTGAGTGGAGAGAAGAATACGAGAGACGTTATGAGCGTCTGCCTCGCTGGTTCTTTTCGCCTCTCCGGTGCAAGGCAGAGTACATTGCCTACTGTGAGCGGTGGGAAGAAAAGAACGGAAAAGTATATGACCAAGAATGAGGACAACATCGTTCCGGTCGATGAGTTTTGGCAGAGAAAGGTAGATAGAATGTGCACTCTCTATGACGATAAAGTAATAAGCAAGGATGAATATGTCGAAGGACTTGTTCGTCTTGGCTTTCAGATGAAAGACATTCTTGAATCTTTAGAGGAGACAGACTGATGAATATCTTTTACTTACACAACGACCCAGAAATTTGTGCAGCATATCATTGCGACAAGCATGTTGTCAAGATGATTCTTGAGTATGCACAGTTGTTGTCCACTGCTCACCATGAACTTGATGGTGTGCCAGCAATCGAATGTTACAAGTCCACGCACAAGAACCACCCGTCAGCGGTGTGGGCAAGGCAGAGTATGCACCATTACCGCTGGTTGTATAGACTACTGTCTCACACATGTCGTGAGTACACCAAAAGGTATAATAAAATTCATGCAACAGAACGAAAGGGTATTGTTTGTAATCTAATGCAACTACCATACGAGCTACGCTCAGTAGGCTGGGAAGACCCACCGCAATGTATGCCTGACGAATACAAAAGTATCAATGTTATCAGGGCGTACCGCAACTATTACATTGGAGACAAAGGAAGGTTTGCAACATGGAAAAATGGATCGCCATCATGGTGGCAGCAACAGTCTTGTCAGGATGCATAGCACCTGCTATGTTACTTACTTCTAGTGCACATAGTGTAGTGAACTACATGCAACTAGAAGATGTAAAGAAAAGACTTGACAGTCTGGAAAAGAAAGACTAACAATGAGAGACAGTTGTTATTCTTATATAGAAAGATTTGACAAAGATAATTATAGAGTTATAATTGTCTCTGTCAGTGAAGATGGGCGGGAAAGAACTAGGACTAAACTCTTCCGTTCAATTATTGAAGCAACCAAGTACAAGGAGTTATATGATGTTGGAACATCTTACGACAAAGAACGACCGTGAAATTTTCTTTCCTGTTTTCGAGCAGGAAGTTGTTGGTATCATCAGTGGTCTTGTACCACAGAACTACAAGATGCTTACCAAGGGTGATGGCATTAGCGAGGAGGACACATGTCTGTCCATCGTCAAGTCTAACTACCGTGTCGTTGAGAACGAAGAGGTTCTCATTCCCTTGCAGGAACAGATGGTCAATCACTTCGACCCGTCAGTGTTGGAAGATGTACAGATCAAAGATCATATCACCAAAGGCGGTGCAGTCTGCTATGCAGAGTACATTCTACCTAAGATGAAACGCACTGTCGAAACTAGGACAGGACACAGTACTGACATTGGGTTGCGATACATCATGAAGAATACCTTTGATGGTTCTTCTTCTGTTGTCTTCTATGGTGGAGTGATTGATTTCTTCTGCACCAATGGACAGATTGGTGGGCAGTTTGACGTGGCACGTAAGCGACACACCAAGAACTTCCAAGTCGATGGGTTTATTCAGGCATTCGATGAGAGCATCGAGCGTCACAAACACATCGTCAATCAGTATCAGGAGTGGGCTGACACTCGCATCTTCGACAGCCGTAAGGTTATGAACCTGTTCCGCACACTCACCACTGGTACGGTGGACGATCCTAAGAAGCGTAATGGATTGTCTGATCGTCTGTTCGCACAGTACCTTGATGAGGTACAGACACGTGGAAAGAATGTCTTCTCCGTTGTGTCGGCAATGACACACTATGCCAGTCACGGTGATGACGGTCGCTTCGACTTGACTAAGGCAGGTGACAATGGTACACTGTTCAAGCGTCAAGAGCAGGTAAGCAAGTGGCTTGGTAGCAAGGTGTTTGCTGACTATCTTGAAGTAGCATAACAACAAATAGAAAGGATACTGTTATGGTTTACAAGTACAAAGATCATCAAGACATTCCAAACTATATGCGTGCATACCTCATGGATGTTGTAGACGCAGACTATTTGGAAGAGGTAGACATTGAGGATATCAATAACTTTCTCAACGGTCTTGAAGAATGGGAAGACGACTACGACTTTGAAGTTCCTTCCTACTTAAACCACATCCACTAGCTTGTTGTAATGGGACAGGTCTGCTACACCAGTGTAGTAGGCTTGTCCCTACATTACTTACCATAGGATTTTGTATATGAACTTGAATGAATACCAAAATAAAGCACACTCAACTGCTGTCTATCCAAAGGAGAAAGCCTTTGAGTATCTAGCTACTGGTCTTGCATCAGAAGCAGGAGAGGTTGCATCACTTGTATCTAAGTGGCTCAGAGGTGATGGTAAAGCATTACCAATAACCGACATGAAGAAAGAACTAGGTGATGTACTATGGTTTGTATCAGAGATGTCGTACATGATTGGTACAAATCTTTCAGAGGTAGCAGAACTGAACGTCAAGAAATTACAGGACAGACAGAAGCGAAATACTCTAAAGGGTAGTGGCAATAACAGGTAACATAAATGAGACGAGGATGACTTGGAAAGTTAAAGTTTATCTATCAAAGGATAAAGAAGATTGGCTCTATTTGGTAGACGAAAAGACACTTGAACCAAAAGTGTTTGATGATTGGACAGATGCTCAAGTAGCAGCACACCTTTGGTCTTCTTCAGACATAGAAGAAGAGAGAGAAGATAAAAATATACACAACTTATCACTTAAAGGAGATAAATAAATGAAGATGATCGTGACAGAAGTTGAGAATGAAGGTCTTGAGGCTTTGATGGGTAAACGAGTTACTCTGTTTTGCGGTGTATACATTTACACTGGCAAGCTAGTCGGTGTTAATCAGACCTGTGTAAAACTAGAAGATGCTGGTATTGTTTACGAAACTGGTCCTTTTACTGAAAGTCATTGGAAGGACTGTCAGAAACTACCTAACGATTGGTATGTTTCTACTCAGAGTATTGAATCGTTTGGTGTGTTGAAGTAGTCTTGTCATAGCTGATGTTCCAAACAAAGAGAATTAAGACTAGGACTAGGTATAGGTCTTGGTCTAGGTCTAGGTCTAGGTCTGGGTCTAGGTCTTGGTCTTGGTCTGGGTCTAGGTCTTGGTCTGGGTCTGGGGATTGGTCTTGGGCTTGGTCTTGGCCTGTGTCTTACTCTGGGAGTAATTGATGTTCCAAACAAAGAGAATTAAGACTAGGTCTAGGTCTAGGTCTTGGTCTAGGTCTTGGTCTAGGTCTAGGTCTGGGTCTAGTTCTGGGTATTGGTCTGCTTGGTCTTGGTCTGGGGCTTGGTCTGGGTCTGGGGATTGGTCTGGGGCTGGGTCTTGGTCTTGGTCTGGGGCTTGGTCTAGGTCTGAGTCTAAGGCAGGAGAGTGAAGATGAAACTATACACAACTGACAAAGACTTTGACCTGTTACATCAGGCAGTGGACAAAGCAAGAAAGAATGCAAGGGAAGTAAAAGTACCTAGACAATCTATTCTAAATGTGTTAATGGATCATGCTAACTTTATCACTGCACTCAAACAACATGGAGAAGACATTGACTATCCGAGTGGAAAAGGCGATTGATCTACTTGCCAAGGTGGCAGAAGATATCACTGATCCAGTTCGTTGCTATCGTCTTGCGGCAGGTGTATGGTGCAAGCATAGTCTTGTAGGTCTTGGTGTTAATTCATACAAGACTGATCCGTTTCAAGCTAAGTATGGCAAGCATGAACATGCCATACACCTGCACGCAGAGGTAGCTGCAATCAAGAACGCAGTACGTACAGTAGGTGATGACCTGTCTAGGTGTACGATGGTTGTTGTACGTGTGAAGAGAGAACATGAACGTACAAACAAATTCAAAACAACTATTGCAAAACCATGCAAGGGATGCTATAGATGCATCGTAGAGTTTGGTCTACGTAAAGTTTATTACACAACAGAGAAAGGACTAGAACAGTTATGATCAAGGGTAGCTTTAAGATTGATGACATTGGTGTGCAACTAGAGATGCACAACGATGGACTGTATGTTGCCTTCTATCTTGATGCAGATCATGGTGTAAAACCCGTCAAGAAAATTTCTTTTGATGATCTTGCTCTTGACTATGTAGATAATACAGGTGATATGTTCAGAGAGGAAGACATTGACTATCTGTGCTTTGAACTTGGATGTACAATACACATGCTAGAAACAAAGAGTAAGTCATTCAAACCAAAACTTAAAAAGTTATTGGAAGAAGAGTATCCTGACTCTGGTTTTACGGATACCTTCTAACATGAGAGTGTTGTCACATGATCTTAAAAATTTTGTTGACGATATCTCAAGCAGAGAACTTGTACATCTTGATCCAGTAAGAGTACGTATCTATATTCAAGGTTTGATAGACAGCGAGGAAAGAAGAATGACAGACTACAAGACAGGCGTTATTCCTAATCTTATCAAAGACTTGAATGAGTTGCTTGACTTAACGAATGACATAGTAGCTTCTAGCAAGCTACAGCATGATGACCTGTTCAAACTTGCAAAGGGTATATCAAATGTGAGAGACAGAATTTTTAAGGAGTTTCTAGCATGACAACAGAACTATTTCTCTTAAAGAAAGAAGTTAAGATATTAAATGAACAACTGTACGAACAATACAAAAGAACGAAAGAACTTAAAGAACAGGTAAATTATTTAAAGGAAAAACTATCAGCAACTGAAGCTAAACTTGAAGAGATATCAGAAAGAAAGTTAAATGAATCCTATTAGAATATCTACCTATGAACTTTCCAAATCGTTTTGGAATAAAGTATTTGAACAGTCTTCGTCTTGGTGTGCAGAAAGGAATGAACTGTTCGACACTATGAGGATGCTTAATGAACTTGAAAAGAAAGCACAGATACCAACAGGTTCTATTCCACCGTTCAGTTGCTTCGCTTTGTATTGTCTTGCTCGTTACTTTCAGCCAAAAAATATACTAGAGATAGGAACTTATATTGGTAAGTCTACTCTGTCCATGGCACAGGGTATTGACAGAGAGGGTGTGGAGATACATACTTGTGACGTTAACAATAACATACCATTGCCATCACATACTGCCTGTAAAATTGTACAGTACAACAAACCAAGTGAAGAGATGCTGGACAGACTACTAGATAATAGTCAATTGTCTTTTGATATGGTGAACATTGATGGACGAGTTAAGAAAAATGATATTGAAAAACTATCTAAGATTCTTAAAGAAGATGCTGTCATATGTCTCGATGACTTTGAGGGTATTGAGAAGGGCGTAGCTAACTATTCATTGATGCGTTCTTCAAACCTGTTTAACAACTACACTCTAATCTATCCACCACAAGAAAGTCTTATTGCAAGTATGCAGTTCACCGGCAACTCTACCATTGCAGTAATGATACCCGTGCACCTAATTAGTTTTGTGAGCCAATAATGAAAGCTGAACTTATAAGTTACCTTGGCACTGACTTGACCGTAGTCAATGCTGCTCGTGTGTCCTTTGATAAGGAGAGTGAATGGGAAGTAAACCATAGTGTACGTAAGGAACTGTCATCGAAGGATGCTGCACTGATCCGTTACCTTGCCAAGCATGATCACTTCACACCGTTCACACACTGCATGATAACGCTGAGAGAAACTGTGCCTATCTTTGTTGCAAGGCAAAGGTTCAAACATACAATAGGATTTAGTTATAACGAAGTAAGTAGACGGTACGTTGATGACACACCAGAGTTTTACCTTCCTGATCTTTGGAGATTCAAAGCTGATAATGTAAAACAAGGATCACATTATACCGGGTTAACGTCACAGGAAGTTAACGGTAAACTAAGAGACAAGGAAGAAGCTAATGGTCTTATCCTGTCTCCAGAAGAAATTTATTATGACTGTCTGAAAACATATAAGCAACTGCTCAGTATTGGAGTGTGTGCTGAACAAGCAAGGATGGTCTTGCCTCAGTCTATGTATACGAGTTATTATGTTACTGGTTCTCTCTCTGCCTTTGCCCGTGCATACAAGTTACGTATTGACAAGCACGCACAAAAAGAGATACAAGAACTGGCAGAGAGTTGGAATAACATCATCAAGGATTTATTTCCTGTATCATGGAAGGCACTAACAGATGGCAAATAAGAAAGACATTGGAACTAAGTTGAAGTTAGAACTGAACAAGCACCAACAGACAAGCATTGGTCATTCAGCTAACACTAACCCCAAGAATAAACACAAGCGTAAGAACTGGAAGAGATACAGAGGGCAGGGTAAATGAAGAACCTCTGGGAAAAGGACAGAAAGATTATCTTTCGAGAACTGTTGACAATGTATATGCAAGAAGGGTACAACAGAAAAGAAGCAAAGAAACTAGCATCAATGGAAACAGAGGAGATTATGGCAGGTGACATGGCTTTTGTCGATGATTTACTAAACAACCTAGAGGAGTAACCACTATGAAAAAGATAGCCAAACATCGTGATCCTAACTGGCGATGGATGCGTGCACTGGGACATAAGGTTGTCAAGGACAAGACACTTTACTCACGTAAACTTAAACACAAGGATAAAAAATATGTACCGTCTGGTGAACAAGACCAACAACAAGTCTGTTGATACAGGCACACTAGACGAGATGCAGGATGTTCTTGAGTCAATAAAGTCCTTGACTACCCATCTCAAGTACGCTAACAAGTTAAGCCGCAGTCAGCGTAAGCTCACTGTGTATGGCGAAAGAAACGAAACTGTTTACAGGATCGTAAAGCTATGATAAAAACAGAGAGTCACGTAGTAAAGCGTGGTCCTTGCCCTGAGTGTCCATCCAGTGATGCATGTATGACGTACAGTGATGGTCATTCTTGGTGTTACAGTTGTTCAACTTACTTTAAATCAAAGGATGACAGCATGTCAGAACTTCAACAGCAACACAACACGGTACGACCTATGACCATCAATGGCCAGATCACTAGCATTCCAGACCGTAAGATTTCAGAAGCTACCTGTAAGAAGTACAACGTAAGAACAGTAAGAGACAATTCAAACAAGATCATTCAGCACTTGTATCCATACTATGATAAGGACAACAATCATGTAGGTGACAAGGTTCGTAATCTGCCCAAGGAAATTCGAGCCATTGGTAATGTAGGACAAGGTACACTCTTTGGACAAAACCTATTCAATCAGGGTGGCAAGTACGTTACCATCTGTGAAGGTGAACTTGATGCACTTGCTGCATATGAAATGCTTGGCAGTAAATGGCCTGTCCTTTCCATCAAGGACGGTGCTGCATCAGCACTACGCAACTGTAAAGCAAACCTAGAATACCTGTCTCAGTACGAGAACATTGTACTTTGCTTTGACAACGACGATGCAGGGCGTAAGGCAGCAAAGCAGGTTGCTTCTCTCTTTGAACCTAACCAATGCAAGATCGTGCACCTTGAGTACAAGGATGCATGTGAGTACATTCAGAACGGTAAGCGTGAAGAGTTTACTCGTGCATGGTGGAACGCTAAGATATATACACCTGCAGGTATTCTCAATCTTGCTGACATGGGTGACGCACTGTATGAAGAAGGTAACTACAAGACCTGTCTCTATCCTTGGCACGGTATCAACGACAAGCTATATGGTATTCGTACTGGTGAACTGGTTACGTTCACTGCAGGTACAGGCACTGGTAAGTCAAGTGTGATCAGAGAACTGATGCACCATGTTCTGAACAACACAGAAGAAAACATTGGTGTTATCTCTTTGGAAGAGAATGTACGTTCAACTATCTTTCATCTCATGTCGGTGGAAGCTAACGCTCGACTGTACATCAGGGAGATACGAGAACAGTTCAGCCGTGAAGACCTGATTACATGGCAGCAAGCAACAGTAGGTACACGTAGATTCTTTGCCTTCGATCACTTTGGTAGCATGAAGACTGATGAGATACTTGGACGTATTCGCTACATGATCAAAGCCTTGGACTGCAAGTGGATATTCCTTGATCACCTGTCCATTCTTGTGTCAGGTCTGGAGGGTGACGATGAGCGTAGAAACATTGACAACCTGATGACCAAGCTACGATCCATCGTGGAAGAGACTAACGTAGCACTGCTGCTTGTCTCTCACCTACGCAGAGGCAGTGGTGACAAGGGACATGAAGACGGCAAGGAAGTTAGCCTTGCTCATCTACGTGGATCACAATCTATTGCACAGTTGTCTGATGCAGTGGTAGCTATGGAACGTGATCAGCAATCAGATGATCCTAACATTTCCAACACTACTACCATTCGCGTGCTGAAGAACAGGTACGCAGGAGATACTGGTGTTGCATGCCATCTGTTCTTTAACAAGGACACAGGACGCTTGACAGAGGTAGACAATCTAGGCGATAATGGGGAGGAAGATAACTTAGAAGAGGCACTGTAATGGATGTAGTACTGGACATTGAAACTGATTCTCTTGACGCTACACTGGTGCACTGTATCGTAGCAAAGGACAGAGAAACAGGTAAGCATCATGTCTGGAAGGGTGATCAGTGCATTGATACATTTCCCCTCTTTGCTAAACGAGTGAACAAGTTTATAATGCACAATGGGATATCGTTTGATGCACCCACTCTTAACAGACTGTTAGGTACACAGATCAAACTCTCACAGGTAGAGGACACATTGATACTGTCTCAACTAACCGATCCTGTAAGAGATAACGGTCATTCTCTTGAGGCATGGGGTGAGAAACTTCAGTTCAATAAGATTGACTTTAAAGACTTTAGCCACCTGTCTGAAGAGATGGTCACGTATTGTAAAAGAGATGTGGACATAACTGAACGGGTTTGGATTAACCTTCAACCAGACATACAAAAGATTGATCGACGTGCTATTGATCTTGAATACAAGATACGGGCGTTGGTTAGTCAGCAAGAAAGGAATGGGTTTACTCTTGATTTACAGAAAGCAACTAGCCTTATCGCACAACTACAGGACAAGTCATTTGAGTTGGAACGAGAAGTTCAAACAAGATTTATTCCTATTCCTGTGGCGATTAAAGAAATCACACCTCGTTACAAAAAAGACGGCAGTCTTTCTTCTGTGGGTCTGCGGCATATACAAGACCCAACAACAGTTGCAGGACCACACACTTCGATTGACTACCAGACATTTAACCTTGCCTCCCGTCAGCAGATCGTTAGTCGATTAGTCAAGTGTGGTTGGCAACCAGATAAGTTCACTGAAAAAGGACATGCAATCGTAGATGAATCTGTGCTTCGCGGAGTTGATATCCCTGAAGCACAGATGATTGCAGAATATCTTACATTAAAGAAACGTATTGCTCAGGTTCAGTCATGGGTTGATGCAGTACATGAGGACGGTAAAGTACATGGACAAGTTCTTACACTACGTGCTATCTCTGGTAGGATGGCACATCATTCTCCTAACATGGCACAAGTTCCTGCGTCTTACTCACCGTATGGTAAGGAGTGTAGGGAATGCTGGACTGTTGGAGATGCAGCTAATGTTCTTGTTGGTTGCGACGCTTCTTCGCTTGAGCTACGAGCATTAGCTCATTACCTTAACGATCCTTCCTTTACAAAAGAAGTTGTGGAAGGTGACATTCATACATCAAATCAAAAGGCAGCAGGACTTGATACACGTGATCAGGCCAAGACATTTATCTATGCCTTTATCTATGGTGCAGGCGCAGCAAAGATAGGACAGATCGTTGGTGGTACATCACAGGATGGTCAGCGTCTGATAGATACGTTCCTTGGTAACGTCCCTGCTCTAGCTTTGCTAAGAGAAAGGGTTGACAGGGCAAGTCAAAGAGGTTATCTTAAAGGTCTTGATGGTAGATGGTTGAAGGTTCGTAACCAACATGCAGCAGTCAATCTTCTCATTCAAGGTGCAGGTGCAGTTATCTGTAAGCAGTGGCTAGTGGAGATAAATACTCTGGTGCGTAAGCATAATGTCAATGCCAAGTTAGTTGCGTCTATTCACGATGAGTATCAGCATGAGGTATACAGACCACAGGCTGATAGATTTGGAGAGCTAACTAAACTAGCGATGAAACAAACAGAAAAGGTTTTGAAAATAAAATGTCCACTAGACAGCGAATACAAGATAGGCCAGAACTGGTCAGAAACACACTGATATATCTTGAAGATACTGAAATTAAATTGTACACTGATATAGGTCAGGCACGTTATAATAGTAATAGAAAGAAAAGTGTAAAGGACACTGCTGCTAAACGAGACAAAAATGATCCTTATAAGTTTGATATCCTTGGTGTTGCTGGAGAGTTAGCACTGTACAAAATTATTGGTGAGTATCCGAATGGTGTTATGGATATTGGTATACGTTCAATGGAGAGAGGAACTGATAAAGGAGATTTACTTCTTGACGGTCTTACTGTTGACGTTAAGACAACAGATCATGCCAACGGTAGACTACTTGCTGTAAGTAATAAGTGTCTTGGAGTTATTGATCTATTTGCCTTGGTCATAAAGATATCTGATGATTACTTTATGCTAAGAGGATTTTACCCATGCCATCTGCTCATCAAGGAAGAGAACTTCAATAGAGCAGACGGTAAGCTTGTTAGACCCTGTTACAATGTAGGACAAGAGGAGTTGATGGACTATTACGAAGCAGTAAAAAAGTTATAACCACTAAAAAAAGTGCTTGACTCTGTGAATGTGATCAGGCATAATTCGCAAATCGTTGAATGAAAAGCCACATGGTGTGGCGATTAAACCTAGAAAGGAAAACTAACATGAGTGATGTACATATTATTTCTGGCAAGGCTTATTGGGCAAGTGTAATTTCTCCCAATACAACTTACGAACCAGTATACTCTGTCGATATTTGTTTAGATGAGGATACTAAAAGTTTGGTTGAAAGCCTTGGTCTTACCGTACAGAATAAGGGCGATGATCGTGGAGACTTTGTAAAGATCAAGCGCAAGGTTTACAAGCGTGATGGTTCAGAACGTCCTTCTCCAATCGTTAAAGACTCACAGAATAATAATTGGGACGGTAGTCTTATTGGCAACGGAAGCATGGTCAATGTTAAGTTTGCTACGTATGAGTGGGAGTACAACAAGAAGAAGGGCGTAGCTTCTGACCTGATGGCTTTACAAGTCGTAGACCTTGTAGAGTACGGTGACAATAAGGATTTCTCTGCAGTAGAGGGTGGTTATACTGTAGGAAATAACTTAGATACGGGTGAAGAAATTCCGTTCTAACCGTCCCTACACACGGGGTTGTCACTTACTTAGGACAACGATTGCTGACAGGTGTGGAGAGGGACTGTCAGATTATATAACCAACTCAACAAAGGAACTAGACTATGACTAATGAAGGTAAACTACTTGGTGCACTACGTAAGCGTATGCGTGTTACACGTAAGACTGCTATCCAACATGGATGGTCAGAGAACTTAACTGCAGATATCTCACGTCTTCGTAACCGTGGGTATGACATTACTACTGTCACTGCTAAAACACCATCAGGTGAACCGTATACTCGCTATCGTTTGGTGGGTGAACCACAAGCAGCAGAGTAATTAAAATGACAACAGCACAGAAAACAATTGATACTTTGGTAGAGGACATTTACAGTCTATTCACCAGTGATGAATCTACAAAGATTCCTGCTACTGCTCTGCAGGAACTAGCGAAGGATGTTACTGATGCTGTTGTCGATGCTCTTACTGAGGAAAGAAAGCCAAGAAATAATTTAAGGCTGTCAATGATTGGTCAACCAGCACGTAAGACATGGTACTCTGTCAGATCAACTGAACAGGAAGAACTGGCTGGTTCTGACTACATCAAGTTTCTTTATGGAGATATCCTTGAAGCACTTCTTGTCTTTCTTTCTAAAGTATCCGGACATAAAGTTACTGACCAACAGAAGCAGGTAGTATTGAATGACGTTGTTGGTCATCAGGATGCAGTAGTTGATGGTGTGCTTGTTGACTTTAAGAGTGCATCTTCCTTCTCCTTCAAGAAGTTTACTGAAGGAAAAATATTTAAGGAAGACCCGTTTGGTTATGTGGCACAGCTATCTGCATATGCTCAAGCAAACAATGTAAGGGAAGCAGGCTGGGTAGTTATCGACAAGACAACAGGAGAGATTGCTTACTGTCCTGTTCACCATATGGATATGATAAATGCAGAAGAAAAAATTAACTACTTACGACAAGCTATCGACAGTGACAAGCCACCTTCTCGCTGCTATGATGCTGTGCCTGATGGCCAGTCTGGGAATATGCGTCTGGATACTGGGTGTAATTATTGCTCTCATAAGTTTGATTGCTGGTCTGATGCGAATGGTGGCAAGGGACTACGTTCATTCCAATATGCGACGTATGTCAAACATCTAACACATGTAGAACGTGAACCTAATGTCCCAGAACTATAGATTCAGATCACGATCAGAAAGAAGAGCAGCAGACTACCTTATAAATTTAGACATTGACTTTGAGTTTGAACCACACTACATTCCGTACATGTGGATCGAGTCAAAGAAATATCTTCCTGACTTTATTCTTCCATCTGGTATTATACTAGAGGTGAAAGGTAGGTTCACACTAGAAGACAGAAAGAAACATCTTTTTCTTAGGCAGTCTAATCCTGACTTGGATGTAAGATTTGTATTCGATAACCCTAACAAGAAATTAAACAAAGGAGCAAAGACTACCTATGCAGACTGGTGTAACAAGAACGACTTTGTGTTTTGTAAACTCTCTGATGGTATTCCTGACAGTTGGCTAGATGAGAGAGGGAACAGAAAAGTTTCTGGTAGAAGTGGAAAGTCTCGTAGAAAACAAAACAACAAGTCCTGAACAGATAATGTTTCTTGGTGTTGTCTTACAGGCAATGCTTGATGCTACCAAACCAGAAAATAATAGAGAATCAGTAGAATCTAAGACAGCACGTGATGCTGCAAAGGCATGGTTCTTTGCCTCTGTAGGTGTTACTGCTGAAGATTTTAGTACTGTCTGTGATATAGCAGGTGTGGATGCAGACTATGTTCGTAGCTTTGCATTCAAAGTTCTTAAATCTAAGGAGATTAAATATGTTCGTAGGCGTATCAATGCCGTCCTTACCTTTGACTAGGAGAGATACTATGGAAAGAGATGCAGAGATTACTAAGCTATACTCAGAACTTCCTAACTTTAGGTTTGATGAGTCAGAATATATAGACGAGATGCATGAATACATTTCGTCTACTTATACAGAACATTATGCCAAGGGTAAATATCAAGCCACTGATATCATCCTTGACAGTGGACATGGCGAGGGTTTTGTCATGGGTAACATATTGAAATACTGGAAGAGATATGGTAACAAGGAAGGAAAGAACAGGAAGGACTTGCTAAAGATTATCCACTATGCGATAATCATGCTTTATGTCCACGATCAAGTAACCAAGGGAGAATAAAGTATATGCCTACTTTTCGATCTAATGAAAACCCTATGTTCCGTTCCAAGTTTAGTGAAGATATCTTCAAACATAAGTACGCACACCATGGCTGTGAAACATGGTCAAGTCTAGCTTCAGTTCTTGTTGATGATGTATGCAGTCCTTATCTCAAGGAAGACGAGAAGGAACAGCTAAAGGAATACATTACTGACTTGAAGTTTATTCCCGGTGGTAGGTACTTATACTACGCTGGCCGACCTAACAAGTTCTTCAACAACTGTTACTTACTACGAGCAGAAGAAGATACACGGGAAGACTGGGCAAACCTTTCATGGAAGGCAGAGTCATGTCTGATGACAGGTGGTGGTATTGGCGTAGACTATTCTGTCTACCGTGAAGAGGGAAGAGTACTGGCAGGTACTGGCGGTCTTTCTTCTGGACCTATTCCAAAGATGTTGATGATCAACGAGATTGGCAGACGGGTTATGCAGGGTGGTAGCAGACGATCTGCTATCTATGCCAGTCTTAACTGGAAACATGCTGATGTAGAAAAGTTTCTTACCAGCAAGAACTGGTATGACATGCCCGTTGGTAACACAGGTTTTACTATCGGTCAGATAAAGGAACAAGATTTTAATTACATAGCTCCGCTGGACATGACAAACATCAGCGTGAACTACGATACTGAATGGTTAATTAACTACTGGGAGACAGGAGATGTTGGGAATACATTTAAGCAGAATGTTCGTCAAGCACTGCGCACCGCTGAACCGGGATTTTCGTTTAACTTTTTCGACAAAGAAAATGAAACACTTCGTAATGCATGCACTGAAGTTACTTCGGAAGACGATTCGGACGTATGCAACTTAGGATCAATCAACCTTGGTAGAGTAGACAACCTTCAAGAGTTTAAGGATATCGTTACTCTAGCCACTAAGTTTCTTATGTGTGGTACATTCAAGGCAAAGCTGCCTTACGAAAAGGTATACGATGTACGTATTAAAAATCGTAGGCTTGGTCTTGGTTTGATGGGTATGCATGAGTGGTTGATCAAGCGTAGTTACAAGTACGAGGTAACACCTGAACTGCATAAGTGGTTGGGTGTATACAAGGGTATTAGTGATGAAGTTTCAAAGAAGACTGCAAGTGAGTTTGATTGCAGCACACCAGTAGCTAACCGTGCTATTGCACCAACAGGAAGCATTGGTATTCTTGCAGGTACAAGTACGGGTGTTGAACCTATCTTTGCTGTTGCTTACAAGCGACGGTACTTGAAGGGAGGCACACGTTGGCACTATCAGTATGTTGTTGACAGTGCAGCACAGGAACTGATAGACTTGTATGGTGCTAATCCTGACAAGATTGAATCTGCTCTTGATCTTGCTGAAGACTATCAGAGACGAATCAAGTTTCAGGCAGACGTACAGGACTACGTTGACATGTCTATCTCTTCAACTATTAACTTACCATCATGGGGAAGTAAACTTAACAATGAAGATACTGTTGACAGCTTTACTGATGTACTTGCTTCTTACGCTCACCGTTTACGGGGCTTTACTGTATACCCTGATGGCTGTCGTGGTGGACAGCCACTAACATCAGTACCTTATGCTGAAGCTGTGGATAAGTTAGGTGAAGAGTTTGAGGAAGGACTAGAGACACATGACATTTGTGATATTACTGGACATGGAGGGAGTTGCGGAGTTTAATGCTTACGTACCACACGTATAAAGAAGTACTACCAAAAGAACTATGCAATAGTATAGTAGGTATTGCCAAGGAGTTAGACAGTCAGGAAGCTGATGTATATCAGAATGGCAATAGTGTTTTACTTCAAGAGGTAAGGAATAGCAGACTTACTTGGTTAGAAAATCCTGAACTAACTTCCATTCTACAACTGTACGCAGAGACAGCTAACAAAGAAGCTGGCTGGGACTTTCACATAAATTGTTTTGAAACTCCACAGATTTCTTTCTATGGCAAGGGACAGTTCTACGACTGGCACATGGATACTGGCGTAGAACTACCCTCTGATCCTTACAGAAGAAAGCTGGCAGTATGCGTCACACTTAACAGTGAGTTTAAGGGTGGTGATCTACAAGTACAGAAGTGGGTGCATCCACAGAATGGAGATAGGTTTGCTACTCTTAAAGAGATGCGAAAGATTGGTAGCATTGCTGTCTTTCCTTCCTTTGTATATCATCGTATAACTAAGGTGAAGGAAGGAGAACGATGCTCTCTTGTCTGTTGGTTTAGAGGAGAAAAGTTTACTTAACTTTTTTCTTGACAACAATTGTATACTGTAGTAGTATATGCATGGTACGACCATAGTGGTGTACTTAATTAACTTGCTTAACAAGGAGATAACAATGAACTTTATCGACTACATTAATAAAAACTCTAAGACACTCCCAGACTATATGTTGGGATTTACTTTTGAAGATTTGTTCAAGCGTGTGCCAAGTAATGTTGGCGCATTTCCTCCACATGATCTGGAAAAGAATGGTAATTTTTACAAGCTAACACTTGCTGTTGCTGGTTACTCAAAAGAAAATATCAAGATTGAATTGAAGGATAGTATCCTTACTATTGTTGGAGACAGAGAAGGTGACGATAGTAAGAACTATATTGTAACAGGTATTGCGGCACGTAAGTTCCGTAAATCATTCTCTTTGTCTGACATTATGGAAGTAAGAGACGCAGACTTAAAGGATGGTCTTCTTACTGTTACATTGGAAGAAGTTGTTCCTGAAGAAGAACAACCTAAGTTGATCGCAATAAAGTAGGCATAACAACTGGGGATACATCAAGGTGGTGGCGGTACTCGCTGATGTATCCCCTTTTTACATGGAGTATTAATGAGTTTTCTTGAACCAACTATAAAGGTAGACCTTACAACAACTACCTGTGATAACATTGTAGTAGAGATTCTAAAGAGTGTTGTCATTGATGATCTTAGTAGTGATCTTATTGAAGATGAACTAAAGTCTGCTATTCTAACTACACTAGAATACTTTATGATACCTTCAGAGTTTATTACATTCAAAGAACTTACAGAAAAGATTGCAGAGGAAGCTACTAATGAGTAGTCTTCCTACAATCTACATAGGATATGATCCAAAGGAAAAAACGTACTGTGATGTGCTGGAATACAGCATTAATAAATATACTTCTGGTCCTGTAAATATTGTACGTCTTACTCAGGATAGTGTAAGACGTTCAGGTTTGTATTGGAGAGCAGGTACTATCAAGGAAGGACAGCAGGTAGATACGTTTGACAATAAGCCTTTCTCTACTGAGTTTAGTTTCACACGTTTTCTTGTACCATTTCTTAATGTGCATCAAGGTCTTGCCCTGTTTGTTGACTGCGACATGTACTTTAGAGATGACGTTATGAAACTATTTAATATGTTCTCAGACAGAAACTTTAGTGTTGCCTGCGTCCACCACAACTATGTTCCTAAAGATACATACAAAATGGACAACCAGTTACAGCAGTCTTATTACAGAAAGAACTGGTCTAGCTTTATGCTTTGGAACTGTGCAAGTCCAGAATTAAATGAACTTACTGTAGCTGACGTTAATGTTAAGAATGGTAGCTGGCTACACTCTTTATATTGGGCAGATAAAGTAGCACAACTGGCTGAAGAGTGGAACTGGCTTGACGGTCATTCATCTGAAAGCATTGATCCTAAGTGTGTACACTTTACAACAGGAGGACCATTGTTCAGAGGATGGGATGGTAAGAGAGAGATAGACAACCACTATGCAAAAGAGTGGACTGAATTATATAAGGAGATGAGTGAACAAAATGGTTAGATTTGTAACATCATTTAGTGATAGTGGTTATGTAAGCTACGCTAAGAATATGCTAGAGTCAGTGGCTAAGTTTTGGAAGAACGATCTGAAGTTGATTGCTTACTACCATGACTGCCCTGAAGAATTAGTAGCTGACTTTCCACAGTCAGAAGTTATTGAGTATCGTAATCTAAATGATGTTCAAGACATGCTGAACTATCGAGAAAGAATGAAGGACCACGATGGTACTGAGGGTGGCAAGATGCAGTACAATTGGCGCATGGATGCTATCAAGTGGTCACACAAAGTATATGCCATGACTGATCTGTCCCTAGAGATTGGTGACAAGGAAGCAAAGGGTGGCTGGATGATCTGGTTGGACGCAGATACTGTAACTACAAAACCCTTCTCTAAAAATAAACTAATGAAGATTGTTCCAAACAAGTGTGAATTGGTTTACTTGGGAAGGCAGGACACAGACTACAGTGAAACTTCTTTTGTTGCATTTAACCTTGACTATCAGTCACCACACTATCTGCTTGCTGATCTGAGGGGATGCTATGATATTGGTGAGGTAGTATCGTATCGTGAATGGCATGATGGATTTATCTTTGAACGTCTTCTAAAAATCTACCTTGCTCATGGAATGAAGGCACACAATCTCACACCAAATGTTACTGGATTGGCTGCCTTTGCCAACTCACCGCTGTCACAATACATGGTACACTACAAGGGTAATTTAAAGGAGCAGCTATCTAAGGAAGAAGTTACACCTGATGTTAATCTTCCTCGCTACCGTCAGCTTGCTGATCTGGTACGTACATACGCTACTGATAGTATCGTTGAGGTAGGTACATGGAATGGTGGACGTGCTATTGAAATGTCTCTTGCTGCATTTGAGAAGACTGACACACTACACTACACAGGCTTTGATCTATTTGAAGATGCAACAACAGAGACAGACGAGTTAGAGTTTAATGGTAAAGCACACAATGCTATGGAAGCTGTAACAAAACGTCTAACAGAATTTGCAGAGAAGATGAAAGAGAAGGACAAGACGTTTACCTTTGACTTGTACAAGGGTGACAGCAAGAAGACACTAAAGAAACACCGCAGTAAGTTAAAGAATGTATCCTTTGCATTCATTGATGGAGGTAACAGCGAGGAAACAAAGAAGGCAGACTATGACAACCTTGACCATGTTCCTGTTATTATCTTTAATAATTTCTTTTCAAAGGATCAGGAAGGAAAGATTGTTGATGAGAAACGTCAGGTAGTAAATCGTTTTCTAAAGTCTCTGCCCAACAAACGTATTACAGTTCTTCCTTCACAGGACAGAGTAAGAGAGGGTGGGCATACTCATCTAGCTGTGCTACTTAATGGTGATGACGTACCTGATTTACCTGTAGAGTTTAGGCGTGTACCTATTGTAGTTCAGCCACGTGACTCTGTACCAAAGGATAACATCGTTGACAATATCAATAAGAATGTAGAACTTATTAACAGTTGGGACATGATTCGTAACTGTCATGTGCATGACGAACATGCTATCATTGTATCTGGTGGATCATCCGTTGACTTTAAGAAACTAAAGAAGCTACAAAAGAAAACAAATGGACGAATTGTCTGTGTAAAACACAGCTATCCAAAGTTGCTCAAGGCTGGTATAAAACCATGGGCATGTGTTATACTAGACCCTCGACCTATTGAAGGTGAAAGTACGCACGGTGTTGTACGATCTACTTTGTTTGAGACAGTTGATCCAAGCACTATGTTCTTTGTTGCGTCAATGACTGATCCTTCAGTGACAGAGTTGTTGTTATCAAAGACTAATCAGGTGTATGGCTGGCACGCTTACTCACAGGCAGTAGCTAATACAGTTAAGAATCAGAAGGGTAAGAGTCTAAAGATAAACGAGAACCTAAATGTACCTGAAGACACTACGTTTGTTAATGGTGGTACTTGTGCAGCAATGAGAGCAATAGGCATGATGCATATATTTGGCTTTAGAAACTTTCATCTGTTTGGTTTTGACTGTTCATTCCCTGATGAGACAGCTATTGATCTGAAAGAAAAGTTAGAAGACGGTAGAAATAAGTACATGAAGGTAGAGACAAACGGTTCAGAGTTTTGGACTACTGGTGAACTTCTTGCTATGGCACAGGATTGCGAAAAGTTATTTGATAATGACTCTATTGAAATGAATGTGTTCATGTATGGAGAAAATACTCTTGTCTCTGAGGTATATAAAACCTCAAAGCAGGCAGATAAAGTTTACTACATTGATTTAATTACAAAGCAAGCAGCTTAAAGGAGATAAATAAATGATTGAACTTCTTACAAATAACTCAGATGTTATTATCAGTACAGTCACAGGCATTATTACAGTAGCTAGCCTTATCATTGCAGGAACTAAAACTCCTGATCCTGACACACTTCTAGGCAAGCTATATAAAGTAGTAGAGTTTCTAAGTCTTACTATCGGCAAGGCCAAGGAAACAGGAAAGCCTGAAGAAAAACCTGAAGAAGTTAAGGCTGAGTAATGCTTTCTCTCTTTTCTTCTGTTCTAAATATCTTTACCAAGATACTTCCCTTGATCTTTGCATTCAAGTCAGGAAGAGATAATGCACAGAAAAAGGAACTAGAGCAGGCAGTAAAGAACACACAGGAAAGAAACAAAATTGAGAACGAAGTTAGTCGTATGTCTGACGATGTTGTTATTAAGCGGTTGCGCAAGCGTTGGAGGAGAGGCAGCGTACTGTAGTTGGTCATCTCCAATTATGATCAGTGATGCTGACTCTCTTTCTAACGATACTGCTCGTCAGATACTAAGCCATAACCTTACATGGGAAAAGTTTTGTAAATGAAGGAACTTAATCTAAAGCAGGAGAAGTTCTGCCAAGCCTATGTGATGTACCGTAATGCTACTGAAGCTGCTAAAGCTGCAGGATATTCAGATGTATCTGCACATACACAGGGTCATAGACTAAAGCAACGACCTGAGATTAATGAGCGTATTGAGGAACTTGAGAAGGAACTTGAGACACGCATTGATGTTATTGCAGAGGTAGAAAATCAATACAATTATGCTAAGAGTGCAGGACATACCAACAGTGCAATCAAGGCACTAGAGGTACTGTCCCGCATTCGTTCTACAAAAGAAGAAGAAGCTGTTAAATCTATTGCTGAACTAGAACAAGAGATAGTTAATAGCTTAGAGATATTGGGAGAAGACAGAGCATCTAAGATGTTTCTTAAATGCTCTTGGTTTACTTCTGTGGAGAATGAGGATTACCTTGAAGATGATTGCTAGTTAGTTCATCTATTAAAGGGTGACGACCATTATGCATATGTTGCAAAGTTAGTACATCTTTTTGTAAACTTTTAATTTGCTCTTGAATTTCCCCACGTCTTGAATTTTCTTTTGCAAGATTATCTGGGCTGAGAATATCTGATAAAACTTTTATCTGTTGTCTTAACACTGCTACATTATTCTCTGCTGTATCCAGTTCTCTATTAACCTCATCCACAGCACTTTTAATTTCTTCTTGTGTTGCCTTCAGTGTATTAACTTGTGCACGCACCAATGCCCATGCACCAGACAGTGATGCAACTACTGCTCCAACTTGAAACAGAAACTGCGCATCCATTTCCATTAATTAGAAACATTCTTAATATAGACAACAGAAAAGTCAGCAGACACAAGATTGTTTGACCCTGAACTAACTGCTCTCATCTCAAGGTCAGTCTTTTCCTGCACTTCAATTGGATATTTAAGAACAAAGTCTGCTACACCGCCAGACCCAATAGTTTGTTTTATCATAGTTCTAAATACACCACCAAAATTTGTTTGTATTGCTCTGATAGCGACGTACTGATTGGCATTTGTTGTACCTGTTGCCACATTAAAATGATCAAAGTATCCTGTATAACCTGCAGGTACTGTCCAAACTGCCATAAGAGTTTGATTCTCTCCCAGTGCAATCTGAGCATAGATAGTAGCAGGAACACCAGTAGTTACAGTTCCTACACCCACATAGATATTACCTGCTGCTGTACCTCCTGATCCTGCTGTCAGAACATATGCTCTGTTTACTCTAAGAAAAGAGGTGGTAGTATTTACTGCTGTCTGACCATTGAGAGTTACAATTTCCTGTACCTCGTTGTAGTCTCCATCAAGACCTTGAACAAGAATAGTCCTTGCTCCTGTACCTGCAGCAGTATCATCAGTAGAACTAGATGAAACTTTCATTACAGTAGCTGCAGATGGATAGGCATAGATACCACCAGCATCCCAGATAGTTTCTTCATCACCGTTAATATCTGGATTAAATCCAAATTTAAAGATGATCTTGTGATCATATATTTGATTACGAGATACCTGTAAATCAAACGGTTCGTTCTTGCCAAATCTTGTAACTGATGATGGTATACCCATAGTTATTCTCCAATTTGTAATTCTGGTGGATCACCACGTAGATCAGCACCACGGTAAAAGTTTTCTAGTTTAGCCATGTTTCGTCTTAAATCTGCTATCTCTTGAGTGTAGTACTCACCAGTTTTCTCATATAAGTTTCTATTTATATCTAACCAAAATTGTCTCTTGTCTGCTTTTGTAGTAGGAATAGAACGGCCATTTAAAATACCACGTATAGCATTTTTAGATGGTACTACACCACGTAGATCGTATGAGTTTAAATTTTTTATTAATTCTTGTTTACCTACTATACCTTCCATATCCTGAAAGAGTTTGCGAATAGCCTGTTGTGCAGTAAATTGCTCTTGAAGAACTTCATTATATTCTTTCATAACTTCTTCATAGTCATACCTTGATCTAGGATCAGCAAGCATGTCAGCAAGTTTACCTGCAAAGCTATTAAAGTTCTGTTGTGCATTAGAATTAATTGTATTAAGAGTATATCCCATAACTCTCTTAGGATTAAATACTTCCTCTCTCAAGCCGGGAAAAACTAAACCATTCTTTTGTAGTAAATCAATAAACCCTTCAGCAGGTTCATCTACTGTACCAAACCTTTGAGGATAGAAGAACCGTTCTACATCTGAACCGGGAGTACCAAACTTCTCAAATGCCTCTGCATCCTGTGCCATGTCTCGTACAAACTTAGTGTATCCCGGTTCTAATGCTTTACCCATAGAGGCTAAGTCTCTGGCAACGTCAGTTGATTTACCCGTAATCACATTACCTAAATCCATAGCTGCTTCTAGTGCAAGAGAAGGAGACACATAAGGTTCAAATAGTTTCTTTCCTGCTTGAACAATAGACTCATCTAAATCTTTACTTACATCTTCACCACGTGATGCTTTCATCATAAGAGGTACAATACCCGCAATAACATATTGATCAGGATTTAGATAACTAACATCTACATATTCAGGCACACCATCTTTTGTTCTGCCTGTTACAACCAGTGCAGAGTTTTTCTGCCAGTCAGGTAGGTGTGCTCTCATCTTGTCTACTGTTTCATTTTCTCCAAGAGCAGCATTTAAAGCATATGCACCTGTGTATATCGCACCCTGCACTGCGTATAAAGAAGCAAGTCTTTTAATACCTTGATTACGTAAAGCTGCATTACCTGTCTCAAAACCTTCAACCATTTCGTCAGTTCCAGTTTTAAGAATTTGATATACGTTACGTAGACGTTCTGCAGGATAGGCAGTAAATGAACCAATGATAGGAAATGCTCGCATCTTTTCTAACAACGGAGGAATGCGACCATATAGTGGTGTTACATTACCTGTCTTAATTGCAGCTTGCTCGTTGATATAGTCTTCACGTGTAGGATTTATTACGCTATACTGTTGTTGAAACTCTGCTAGTTTTCTTTGCTGTATCTCAGGAGAAAAAGAATCAAATACTTTTTTAGCTTGTTGTCTTTCATTCATAAACACTGCAAATTTAGCAGCATCATCAATACCACCATATGTTTCCCTTGCAATTTTAGCAGCTATTTTACCGGGTTTACCAAATGTGCTAAGACCACCAGTAACCATAAACTTTTCCATAATGCTACCATCATCCATTCGATCAGTAACATCACCAAAGCGTCTTAGAGTTTGATTAAGATCAATGTTTGATCCTTGTAAACCTAAATCTTGAAACTCTCGTATAGCTGTTCTCAACTCAGGATTATCTAAACCACCTTTACTAAATAAATTACCTATATATTTAGTGCCGTTAGCTACTCCTTTGATATTACCGCTTGCCATTACATAACCACCTGCGCCTAAAGCGTTACGAATGATAGATATAGGACTGTAGACTGTCTTACCTGCTTTAGCAAAAGCCTGTGTTCCTAAGAAAGAACGCATAGCTGTACCAATAAGGTTGTCCTTTTCTGCAGCTTGATGACCAAAGAAATTTTTATCAAATATTTCTTTTAATTTAAGACCTTCATCTCTTCTTACGAATATATTTTTTAGATCATCATCAACACGTTCATACGGCAAAGACATAACTGCATCTGCATCTTTGTCTTTATATTTAGATACACTTTGAGTTAAAGGAATTATATCGTCAGTTCCTAATCTTGCAATAGCCTCTGCAGGATTAGCTGCTCTTACGGCAAAACCATTCTCTATTAAATTAGCTCCAATGTCTCTGGCAGTATTTGCTCTTGCTGCTGTATCAACAATACCATTAATTGTTTCTGCAATACGTATAGCAGGACGGTTATTATAACCTAGTATTTTTCTTACTACTGAAGGAAGTTCCTTTTTCATTATCTCAGCAGTTTTCTTACGAGCAGCAGCTTGTTGCTGTGCTTCTGTTTTATTCTTGAACTTATTAGAAGATTTGACAATCTCTAACTGCTCTAGGAAGATATCTTCTTCTTCCACATCTTGTCGTACTCTCTGCTTAAACGCTCCTGTTTCAATTCTTCTGCTGCGAGAAGGAGCATACAATTCCTCTGCTGCTTCTCTAACAAGTTTATCTTCCATATCAGGATTAACAACCTGACCTTCAGACATATATTTTCTAGTATACTTTTCCCACCTACTACTGGTAGGGTTTTCTTGCATAGCAACTTTTAACTCTGTAAGAACGTCTGGATTTTCTTTTAAAAACTCTTTAAAATTTTGTGTTCTTTTATTTACTGCATGTGCTTCAGGAACATTACGGACATAATTAGCATCATAAATTTCAGAACCTTCAGTAAAGTATCCCCTTGTCTTTTTATTTAAAGCAGAATCTTTTCCATATTTAAATGCTTCTTCACGCAGATTAAAAAAGTCATTTATAATTTTACCTGCTTCTGCATCCTTTGCAGTCACTGCTTCAAGAGAAGTTGCATCACCTTGCAGTGCTTTATTAATTAAACTATTCTCGCCTTGTACTTCTTCAGGAGTAAAAGATTTAGATAGAACTGTATTAAATTGCTCTGTAAGTTTATCTGCTCGATCTTTAATTGAAGATGCTTGTCCTGCATTACGTTCAATAAGTCTACGTTCAACCTCAGACAGACCTGCGGTAGGCAGAAGATTACGTTCCATCCATGCCGTTGCTCTTTCAACTTCAGGGACAGCAGTCCTTGCCATCTCAAAGCCAGATTTAAATGGTTTAGCTGCAACAGTTCCTAGCATACTAGCCGCTACACCTGCTACAGGACTAAGTGTACCTTCTAATATACCTTGTAATGCAACAGTGGTAGGATCAATCTCTTTACGTAGACCAATATCTTTCTCTACACTTTGTTTTTCATAACCTTGATATGCACCACCTACACCTGCAACTGTACCTTCTGCAGCTAGGCTTTTTAAAACTGCAGGTGATGCAAAGTTTTTAATCTTAGCTTTTAGTGCTTGTCTTACACCCAGCTTTGCAGCTTCCTTTGCTGCTAATCCTGCAGCACCACCAGCACCAAGAGTAAATGCACCTGCAACAGCAGAAGCTAGATTGGTAGGATCACTTACACCTGCTAGAAAATAGTCTGCAATTGCTGCTCCTTTTGGTGCAGACCCTTCTCCAAAGTTAGGTAGACGTTCAACAGCATCCATTGACCGTGCAAGAAGTTGACGATCAACATCATCCATATCTTCCACATTAGAAGCAACACCCATAGTAGATAATAAATTAGTATCAAAGTATCTTTTCTTTGTTAGAAAAGTATCTAATATTTCTTTATTATCACCATAAGCAACTGGTTCACCTAACGACTCAAGAGAATAATACATAGAATCAATTATATCTTGATCCTGTAGTAGTCCCTCGTATGTTGTTCCTACCTGTTGTTCTTCAGACATTTATTATTTAGTTCCTTCAGAAGCTGCTGTCACTGGAACATCTCGTCCTGCTAGTGCAGCACGTGGTTTTTTTGGACCTTTATCAATACCCCTTGCTGCTCGAATACTAAGAGCAGCTTGTCGTCCTCTAGGAGTAAGTGATTCTAATGCTGCACGAAATACATTTTCGTCTGCTAGTCTTGCCATTTCTAAAATCTTATCTAGTTCTTGAGGTTCAAGACCACTATCAGCTAATGCTTTTCTAAGTTTAATATTTAATTCAACAACACCTCTTTCTCTGTCCGCTAGTGCAATTGCTTGATCAGCTTCAAGTCCTGATTCAGCAAGTTCAAGTGCTCTTTTCTGTATTGTAGCTTCTTTAGCTTTTTCAGGTAGATCACTAAATGCTTCAGCTAACTGTTGTGTTGTAGCCTTTTCAGGATCAGCGGCAGCAAACTTTAACAGCCCTTGAGCAAAGTCTGCCATGCCATAACCTAAGTCTTCTTTTTGTTTTGCTAGTAGTTCAGCTTGACCTTCATACTTTTTAGTTAAAGCATCTCTAATGTTCTTTTCACTTGCTATTAGAGAACCAATGTCACCAAAAGCAGGTTCTGAAGCAGAAGGTATCTTTGCTGCTTCTGCAGCTTGTGCTTTCTTTTTCTCTTCTGCTAATCTTGCTTTTTCTTCTTCAGCTTTTTTAGC